>Ga0307509_10000034_pt1 | contig 193380 bp, 161 predicted proteins | sample 10_EM_MG_FD_202245 | JGI IMG/M metagenome (GOLD analysis project Ga0307509, IMG submission 202245) | Populus trichocarpa ectomycorrhiza microbial communities from riparian zone in the Pacific Northwest, United States - 10_EM | ecosystem: Host-associated > Plants > Roots > Unclassified... | reverse complement strand
GGCCCATCACGCAGGTGGGCTCGTTGAAGTCGCCCCACTTGGTGGAGAAGCCTGCATACGCTTTTTCCAGCGCACCGATCGCTTCCGCGTAACGGCTCCGGGGCACCAGCAAGCGGGTTGAAATCGCACAGCCCTGGCCGGCATGGAAGCAGACGATCGCACGCATCACCCGCGCCGCGAAATCCGGCGCGTCATCCAGGATGATGTTGGCCGACTTGCCTCCCAGCTCCAGGAACAGTCGCTTGAGAGTGGGCCCGCCCCTCTCCATGATCCGTTTGCCCACCGCGGTGGAACCGGTGAAGGTGATCAGGTCCACCCGGGGATCGGTCACCAACATCTCGCCCGCCATGGCCGGGTCGCTCGAGGTGACCACGTTGAATACACCCGCCGGGAAACCCGCTTCGAGTGCCAGCTCGCCCATGATCGTTCCTGCAAGCGGCGTATCGGGCGCCGGCTTCAGGACCATCGTGCAACCGGCAAGCAGGCCCGCCACCACCTTGCCGATGTTGACATACAGTGGCACGTTCCATGGAGTAATAGCGCCGGCGACACCCATGCTCTCGCGAACGACCAACCTGTTGCTGTCGACTCCGTATTGACGGCGGCTACCGCGGTCTTCCTCCCATTGGACTGCCGGGAAGGCATCGATCAGGCCCGTTGCGCCCTCGAGCGCTCCGGCAACGTGTGCACTGAAAGCCGCCCCCAGTGCCGCCCCCGCCTCGTGTCGCACGATCTGAATGAGCTTGTCCTTGTTGGCGAAAAGCAGGTCGCGGTATTTCTTCAGGAGCTCGTAGCGATAGGAGTGGCGTGTTGACCAGTCAGTTTCATCGAACGCACGCCGGGCCGCGGCGATAGCCGCGCTCACATCGTCCGCAGAAGCCTCGGCCGCCTTGCCGACCACCTCGCCCGTCCACGGGCCGATATTGTCATAGGTCTTGCCGCCGGCCGCGCTGCGCAGCACGCCATCAATGTACAACTTGGCTTCTGGAAGCATCACATATCCTCAATCATTGATCGGTGCGCGTGCGTGCAACAGAACGGTTTGCGCATGGAGGTCCGGCGGCAAATCGATCACCGCGCGGAAAACATTCGTGACTGACACGTATTGGGAAATCGGGCGTTGCATGAGATTGAGCCCCGCGGCCATGGCCGCCTGCATGAACCGCGCCGCCGCAGCCGGCTCAACGTCCCAGGTCTTGTCGGCATCCATCATCTGGCCGGCGCGCACAGTCGTTACGCGAATGCCTTTAGGCTCGAGCTCGTGATGCAATCCCTGGGAGAATCGCTCGAGACCCGCCTTGCTGGTCTGATAGATGACCAGATGCGGAAACAGCATGCCGACCGACTCGCTGCTGAGATTGATGATGTGGCCTCCCTTGCCCAACAAGGGGATCGCCGCGCGTGCACACAGAATTGGGCCTGTCAGATTGGTGGCAATGGCTTTCACAATCTGATCGTCAGTGGCCTCCTCAATCAGAAACGGCTGATAGACCGCGGCATTGTTGATGAGCACATCAATCCGTGGGTGGCGCTCTGCGATCCGAGCGAATGCAGCGCGCACTGAGTCCGGCGAAGATACGTCGCAACCGAGCGCCAGCGCCCGCGTGCCAATCTGCGCGGCAACCGCTTGAACCTTGTCTGCGTTACGCCCGAGAAGAACTACAGATTCGCCGTCAGCGGCAAACCGTCGCGCCAGGGCGCGTCCGAGTCCGGCACCCGCACCGGTTATGACAATGACTTTTGACACGGCCAGGTGTTCTCCTCGTCAGGCTCGATTTTCATTGCTCTTGCCCGGGTAGACCGACAGGTCTCCGGCATAGGCGATCCCACGGCTCCAGAATGTCTTGCCGCTCACTTTTTTGAAGTAATGCACCGTGCGCGCGGTGGAACCTGAGGACGAGCGCGGTTGCATCGCCACCCCACTGGGGCTTCGACCGCCGGCGCGCGCACTGAAATCCTTGATGGTGAAAAGCAGATCGTCCGTCTGCTGGGCGCACAGAATGAGTTGGTCGCCGGGGCAATAGTGACGCGGCTCGATCTGCACCTGGGAAAGCTCGCCGCGCTTCATGGCGACATGGCCGGGGACGTTGGTGACCTCGACACTGTGCACTTCGTCGTACCACTTGTGGTACTCGACTTTCCGACCCGCCACGTAGTTCCCCAGGATGATGCTGACACCGGATAACGGCTGCGTTGGCCGCCAGTTCGGGCTGCCCTTCCAGTCGGAATAGAGCCAATAGGTATACAGCCGCTCGGTTTCATTGTCGGCAATCAACCCCGCATCGCGCGCCGCGGCAATCAGCGGTCCCAGGGCCGGGATGTCAATCGAAGCGCTGGGGAGGTCGAAGTCATAGACGCTCAGAAAGCGCCATGGCTGCGGGATGTCAGCCATGATCTGCTCGGGTGTTACCTCGTAGCGATCAACGGCCTTGAATCCGCGCAACGCCGCGACGGATGCGCGATGAGGTCCATCAAACCACTCGGCATACTCGGCTTCACGGCCAGCGGCCACATTGTGAAGATGGATGGTCGTGTAAAGCGCCATGCTACTCCGGCTTCGGCTTGGCTCCGATTCCTGCAATGTATTTCTCGATGCCCGCACGGTAATCCGGATTCAACATCAGGGCGGCGTTGGCCATCCGCTCGACATTGCGCGCCTGTGCGAGGCCCACATCGTGCGCCAGTTCAATGGCAATCTTGGCCGCCCCCATCTGCTCGGCGTTCTGTCCGGCCACGTGGCGGCAGAAGCGCATGACTTCCTCTTCGAAGGTCTCATCGGGCCAGACCTCGTGCACCAGGCCCATGATCAGTGCCTTGTCGGCATCCACGGGAATGTTCGCCATGATGAGGTAGCGGGTCCAGTGCGTACCGACAATACGCGCCAGCCGGCTGACACCATTGGATGCAGGCAGAACGCCGAATTTCCCTTCCGGAAAGGAATAACGCGCGCTCTTGGCGGCGAGGCGGAAGTCACAAGACAGCGACAGCTCCAGCCCCCCTCCTACGCACGGCGCATGGTGAGCCACCACGAAGGGCTTCTCGATCGCCTCCATTTCGTCGTAGATGCGCTGCATACCATGGAGCCCCAACCGGTGAGACTCCCGGATGTCGGAGGCCGTCTTGGTCTGAACGCCTCCGTCACCGCCGCGCATGTCAGCGCCGGCCGAGAAATAGCGACCCGTGGCCCGGATAAGCATCACCTTCAGGGCGGGTGTATCGCGAAAGTGATGCACCGCGGCCTCGAACAGCTGCATCATCTGCCCGCTCATGGCATTGAGCTTCTCGGGCCGATTGAGGGTGGCAACGAGGAGCGGACCGGCTTCCTCCGTCAACAGATGCGGCTCTTCGGACATGACGGCTCCTTTGATCAGGCGCGAGTGCGCGGCAACAGCAGCGCGCGCTCAGCAATCATGCTCCGATGGATCTCACTCGTTCCACCATAGATCGTCGTTCCCTGAGAATGCCGGTAGCACTGGTTGATGAACCCCGCGGGTCCCTCACGCTTGGAGAGCGATTCGGGCGCGGTCAGATTGAGCAGATCGGCAGAATCCTTCAGGAACTTCTCGGAAGAGAACAGCTTCGCCATCGGCCCGAACCCGGCATTCGGTTTCTTCTGCACGCCGGCCCATAGCGCGCGAAAAGCGATGACGTCCGAAATCATTGCATGCGCCTTGGCACGCGCCAGGCGCACCTGCGCCGCCGGGTCCTCGAGCAACGGTCGGCCGCGATATTGCAGATCCCGGCACAACTGCTCGGCCGAACGCACCAGGTGGTGTTGGCTCTTGCCGAAACCCCCGCCGTGCTCGAGCTCCAGGCTCGCGGCCATGACCTTCACTCCGCCATTCACCTCGCCCAGGCGATAACTGTCCGGAACCTTCACCCCATCGTAGTAGGTGATGTTGGTGCGCTCATCCTGGAAGGTGAACACCGGTTGAATCTCAATGTTCGGGGACTTCAGAGGCACAATGAACATGGTGAGGCCCTTGTGCTTCGGGACCTCCGGGTCGGTGCGCGTCAACAGCAGCACGTAGTCAGTGATATTCGCACCACTGGTGAACATCTTCTGGCCGTCGATCCGCCAGTCATCGCCGTCGCGTGTCGCCCGCGTAAGGGCGGCGAAGACATCCGACCCCGAACCGGGTTCTGAGTATCCCAGGCTGCAGATGGCCTCACCGGCTGCGATCTTCGCGAGCACCTCGCGCTTGAGCTGATCGCTGCCGAAGCGTCGAATGATCGTGCCCACCATGTTGGAAACGCCCATGACATGGCTGGTCCAGCCATGAGCTTCCCAGACGTGGCTGGCAGCGTTCAGGGCGTAGGGAGGGGCTTCTCGCCCGCCTAGATCACGTGGCCACCCCGGAAACAACAACCGAGCCTGTGCCAGCTTGCGATGCAGGCCGGCATCGTGGCCGTCGAAGGAATAGTGGGCTTTTGCCTTCAGCTCAGGTGTCAAATTCTCTTTGAAGAAAGCATCGAGCTCCCGGGAAAGGCTCTGCGCCTCTTCACCCAGGTCGAAATCGATCGTGACGTCCCCCACCTCTGGCGACACGATGCTCTCGCCGCCATAGAGTCGGCGCCCAGCCTCCTCGAGCCAACGTGCTGGGTCGCCAAAGGCCAACGGCCAGGCTTTGGCACGGAGGTTATAAAGGTGAATGTCATATTCGGTGGTTAGACCGTACCCACCGAAGGTGTGCAGCGCCTGCGCGACTGCCCGAGTTGCGGTATCGGCATTCCACCACACCGTCAGGGAGATTTGCGCAGCGGCCTCGGGCTTCTCATCCGCGATATCGCGCAGCGTACGCCAGGTGAGGTATTTACCGCCGTCGACATCGCAAAGCAGGTCCGCCAGAGGATGGGAGATACCCTGGTATGTTCCGATAGGTTGGCCGAATTGAACACGCTCGCGCGCATACGCTGCGGCCAGATCAAGGGCTTCGCGTGACAACCCCGCCAGCGCCGCGGCCGTTAACAGCTTCCATTCCTCGATGGCCTGGGTGAATTGCTTCAGGCCCTGACTGTCAGAGGACAACACGCTGTGAGCCGCGCCACCCAACCGCAATTGCGCGAGCGGAGTGGGCCCGAGATTGGGCTCACCCTTGCGATCGCTTGGTGATACCGGTAGCAACACAACCTTGCCACCCGCGCGGGCAACCACTGCATCGACCACAGCACCGCCAGCAACCCATTGCACCGGCTCGACCGCAATGTCCTGGAACGCAATGCTGATGACCGCCTGACCGGCAAGCACTTTCGCGAGCAGCTCGCGGTGCTCGCCCCGGTCGAGCTTCGCCAGCAAGGCAGCTGCCACCAAAGTTTCGGCGATCGGCCCGGAGGCCAGAGTCCGACCGACCTCCTCCATCAACACCGCCGCATCCAACACGCCCAGCCCAAGGCCGCCGGCCGCTTGCGGCACGCGCAACGAAAATGCACCCAGGTCCGCAAGACCCGTCCACATTGCCTTGTCGAAACCGGAGGGCAGCGCGGCTCGTACCCGCTCCACGCTGCTCTCCTCGCTGAGGAACCGCGCGAACGTCTCGCGCATCAACAGTTGGTCCTCGGACAGCTCGAAGTTCATAGCAAGATCATTTTCCGAAGCTATACCGCACTCGCGCGCCATACATGCGCGGCAGACCGAGCACCGCGGTCTCCAGGCCCAACTGTGACGAACCGAGACCCGGGATGAAGGTGTAGTAGTGCTCCTGGGTCAGGTTGGTGACAAAGAACGACACATCGACCGGCGAGCCGGCGATCGAGTTCCAGCTCGCATTGAGATTGAGCAGATTGGTGGCGGGCAGGTAGCTCAGGTTCTGGCTGAACAACGCAACCACCGCCGGATTCAGGTAATTGTAGTTCGACAACTGTTTGTCTGTATGAGTGAACGTCGCCCCCAAAGTGATGTGTCCGATGTTCGTGGGCAGCGGCAGGGTGTAGTTGCCCTCGACGGTGTACTTGTTCTTGGGCGACAGAGCCAGCGGATCTCCCCCGGCGACCAGCGGGGCGGCGGTCTCGTAGTTGGGGTCCTCGGTCTCCACCGGGCTTATTTTCCGGATGGTTGCATTGAGGTAGGTGTAGTTGGCATCCAGGGTGAGTCCCTTGAACGGTGCGATCGACAGCTCGACCTCTGCACCGTAGATACGCGACTTACCGGCGTTGATGATGGCTGTGGTCGGTGACACCGGGGCCGCGACACCGTTGATCTCCCGCGGATTGAAGCCGAACTGCAGTTGCTGATTGCTGAAGTTGTTATAGAAAGTAGAGACGTTGAACAAACCCCGCACCGGCTCGGCGAAGCTCGTCTTGATACCGGCCTCGTAGCTGTCCACCTTTTCCGGATCGAAGGTCCGATGGTCGATTGGCGCGTTCGAGAAGACTCCGCCCGCCCGGTAGCCGCGCGCGTACTTGATATACAGCAGCATGTCGTCGGTGGCCTTGTAGTCCAGATCGATCAGCCAGGTCGGCTTGTTCGATTTCTTCTGGAAATCCTGGCTGCAGGAGGGCGCGGTTGACGGATCGGTGCAGGTCGGGGTGGCTCCCAGCGGATACGGCGGCAGGACCGAGAAGTTGTTGGTAATACGCGTCGCAGTACTACGCTGGTCATCCCACGTTCCGCGCAGACCGCCGGTCAGCTTGAATTTATCCGTCAGACTGTAGGTCGACTGTGCATAAACGCCGCGGTTGCGCAAAAAGGTCTCGCCGGCCGTGTAGTTGACAGCACCCACGTGGATGGGAACCGGAAAGCCCAATTGCTGGCTGACCACTGCGCTGATGGCGCTGCCCAGCGGGTCGCTGCAGTCCAGGGTCGCAAGATTCGTGCAGGGAGCCAGCTGCGGCGATTGATTGCCGATCACTGCCAGGGGATCGCTCCATTCGAGGTAGACGCCGGCCTGGTAGGTGAGGCGCTGGTCAGCCGAATTACCCTGCAGCTGCAGTTCTTCCGTGTAAGTGGACTGATCGGCCCCGTTACCTCCGGGGATCGGGAAGATGCCGGTGAAAACCGCCGGAATACCGCGGAAGAAGATGAATGGGTAAGGTTGCGGCAGGTTACTCGACTGCCAATTCGTGCCGAACAGCGGCGAACGCTGAAAATCCCGGAACTGGCCGTAGCTGGCAATATTCTTCAACTTGAGCGTATCGGTCGGGGACCAACTCGTCGTATTGATGATCTGCCACTGCTGGATGAGCGACTCGGGATTGGGAACGGCCGCCTCGACGTCGTAGAAACCCGCCCCGCGCGCAGCCTCGGAAGCCAGTTGGCCGCAGGAGAACACGCCGGGAAAATTCGCCAACCCCAAGGCAGGATTGGGCGGATTGAAGCCCGCCGGGTTGCAGGCGATCAACTTCTGCACACTGCCGTTGGTATCCGAGTGGCTGTAGGAGGCGATCGTATAGTTCTCGATATTGCTCGTGATATCGACGACCGCGCTCAACCGCGCAGCCGTGTAGTCGACGTCGTCATAGTCACTCGGGCCGATGCCCGAAATGTTGTTCTGGAAGCCCTTGCGGTCCATGTGATCGACCGCCAGCCGGAAGCGAACCCGTTCACTCACGGGCAGGTTGATGGCAGCCTGGACACGCTTCATGTCGTAATTGCCGCCCGATGCTTCGACGTAACCCTCGAAGCTCGAGGTAGGCTTTTGCGGGACGAACAGTACGGCGCCGCCCGTCGTGTTGCGGCCGAACAGAGTGCCTTGCGGGCCTTTCAGCACCTGCACGTTCTGCAGGTCGAAGAAGCTGCCGGGCCCCGCCCCGTCACCGGCCTGTGTGCCCTGCGTGGGACCGCGAAGCGCGACGACGTCAGCGAAGTAAACGCCTACGGACGGCGGTGTGCCGGCGTCCTGTACGAAGCCGCGGATGGCGAAGCTGCTGTTCTCGGAACCAAAGTTGGTATTGGCCGAAAGCGACGGAGTGTAGGCTGCAAGGTCCGTCGCGTTGACGACGTTGCGGTTGGTCAGCTGTTCCTGGTTGAAGACCGTGATCGAGATCGGCACATCCTGTAACCGTTCCTCGACACGCCGCGCAGTGACAATCACTTCGCTGAGCTCGACGCCCTGGTTGGGCGATCCTGCAACAGGACCACTCGACTGCGTATTCTGTGCATAAGCCGGCACTGCTCCAAACAGTGGCAGCGCGGCCCCAACACACAGACCCGACACGTACAATTTGCCGTTCATTCACTCCCCCTCGTGGAAATCACCAGGCAAAACACCGTCGCCAATACTGCTGGACACTCGTCGGCGCTAGTTCGCGCCCATCAAGGTCCGCGGATCGATGCGGCCGGTTGCGATGCCGCCCATCAAACCGCCATCAACTGGAAGAGCGACGCCGTTCAGGTAACTGGCAACGTCGCTGTTGAGAAATAACAATGGAGCCGCCTGCTCCTGCGGGCTCGAGCGGCGGTTGATCGGCTGCGTAGCCGCCTCCAGCACCGAGGCCTTCGAGGCCGCTTCAAAGTGAGCCATCATCGGCGTCTGGGTGGGACCAGGCATGGTGCAGTTCATGCGGATGCCCTGCTTGATGAGTGTCGCGGCGGACATCATCGTCCAGACCATGATGGCTTCCTTTGAAAAGGAATAACCCTCGCGCACCACATCAGCGTGGGCCTCACACCATTTGACCGCTGCTTCGAAACTGTCGTTCTGCAGCAGCTCCATCAACACCGGCACCCTGCGGCTCCAACCCATCCCGGCGATGGAAGCGACACTGGCGATTGCGCTCCCCTGACCCATCAGCGGCAGGATCCGCTCGGTGAGCCGGCGTGTGCCCGCGTAGTTGACCTTCATCACCTCGATCGGCGGGGATGTCTGGGGCAGTCCCGCGCAATTGAACAGCGCATCGACGTGACCCCCGATGGCCGCGGCAGCCGAGTCGATGGACCCGGGATCGCGCAGGTCCACTTGCCGGAATGAAGCGAGCTCGAGCTTGCTGGGCTTGTAGTCCAGACCATGGACCTGGGCACCGAGTTGCAGCAGCAGCCGGGCAGTGGCTTCGCCGATACCGGAGAAGCAACCGCTCACGACCACGCGCTTGTTCTTGTAACCCAGCAGGTCCGTCATCAACTATCTCCGTCCGCCCTCGGCGGATGCGCAAGTGCAACAAGCCTGCACGGATCATTTATCAAACAGAATGAGTCACCTCTCAATTAATAGGCACGACTGTTCAATAAAGATGATCAGTCGTGGGATTAATACAAACCAGTGGACCACCCGCGCCGGACTTGGGGGCGCTCATTTCTGGTTTTCTTCTTCAATGATGATGATGCGCTCGGGACAAGCGCGCGCGCCGCGCCGGGCAAGCTCTTCCTTGCCGGGCGGAACGTCGATCTCGGACACCTCGATGTAGCCGTTCTCATCGAGTGGAAACAGTTCCGGCGCGACGGCCGCGCAGCGGGCATTGCCTACACAGGCCGCTTTGTCTATGCGGATTTTCATGCCGTACTTACATGCCCCCTTGCCTGAGCAACTATCCAACACCGTTGCCACCGCGTGCGCGGCTGGCATCGTGGATGGAGACAAGCGGGCCACGCCGGCGTACACTATGCTTGCTTAGTATCTTCCCGCCGGCGGTCGATGTAAAGGAGCTGCAGCGGCGGGTGTAGTGTTTGTTAGGGGGATACCCGATGAGTCAAGCCGCGCTCAGTGCCGCTGTACCCACGCCGCCACACATCGCCCAGGCGGCGGTGTACGACTTTGACATGTTCCGCGACCCGGCCTTCCTGGTGGACCCGCACAAGCGCATCCTGGAGCTGGTGAGGACGGCGCCGCCGGTATTCTGGACACCGCGCAATGGCGGCCACTGGATGCTCCTCAGCCACACCGCGAACTTCAAAGCCTCGCGCGATACGGAGTCCTTTTCCAGCGCATTCGTTTCCCGTGAGCAGCTCGAGGCGATCCGGGCGAAGATGCCGCCGGGCACGCCCCACATTCCCATGGCGACGCCGATCAATGTCGATCCGCCCCATCACGCCATATACCGGGCGCCGCTGCAGAAAGCCTTTTCGCCCAAGACAATGCTGGCGCTCAAGGATGACATCCGCACACTGGCGGACCAGCTCATTGACAAGGTCATCAGCCGCGGCCACTGCGATTTCATGGTCGACATCGCCGAACCCCTGCCGGTGCGCGTATTCCTCAAGCTGTTGGGACTCCCGCTGGAGCGGTCGGATGAATATCGCGCCCTGGTGACGGAGCACCTGGCTGACGCCGAGCCCAATCCCAGCAAGGTGATGATGAAGCTGCTGCGGATCACGGCAATGATGCGCGAGACCATTCTCGAGCGCCGCGACCACCCGCGTGATGACCTCATCAGTCTGCTGTGGCAGTCGCAGATCGACGGGCGACCGACCACCCTGGAGGACATGGAAAACTACGGTGTGGTGCTGTTCATCGCGGGACTCGACACCGTCATGAACGGCATGGGATTCGGGATACGCCACCTGGCTCAGGATCAGGCTCTGCAAGCCCAGTTGCGCGCCAACCCGAAGACTATTCCGGAAGCGGCGGAGGAACTGCTGCGCCGCTACACCTTCACGGTACCTCCGCGGAAAGTGGCCAAGGACATCCTGTTCGAAGGTTTGCAGATGAAAGCCGGCGAGCGGGCCATGCTGTTCCTGCCGGCCGCGGACCTGGATCCGACTGAATTCGCCGGTTCCGATCGCTTCGACCTGGAGCGCGAGAAGAAGGCGCACATCGCCTTCAACGCAGGTCCCCACCGCTGCCTGGGATCCCATCTCGCGCGCGTTGAATTGCAGACCTTGTATGAGCAAATGCTCGCGCGCCTGCCGCCGTTCCGGCTCGACCCCGAGCATCCGCCCAGATTCCATGGGGGCCATGTCATCGGTGTCGACACGTTATGCATCCGCTGGGACGTGTGACCAATGGGAGCACCACGCGTCCTGCCGCGGCTGGATGCTGAGAACCGCTTCTTCTGGACCAGCGGAGCGGACGGAACACTACGTTTACTTCGCTGTCAGGATTGCGGGACCTTCATTCATCCACCGCGTCCGGTCTGCCGGCAGTGCCTGTCTGAAAGAGTGGCGCCCGAGGCGGTCGCCGGAACGGGCACGGTCGATACCTTCACCATCAATTACCAGGAATGGCGCCCCGGGCTCGAAGTGCCCTACGTCATTGCGCGAGTTGCGATCGAAGGCGCGCCGGGCGTGTACCTCACGACCAACATCGTGGGTTGCCCGGTTGAAGCGGTGGACATCGGTGATCGCGTTCGCGCGAAATTCGAGCAGCACGGGGAGGTCTACCTGCCGTTGTTCGAGAAAGTCGACTGAGCTGTGGTGAACGAGGCTTACATCACTGGCGTTGGTCAATCTGAAGTCGGCGTGAAGCTGACGCGCCCTCCGCTGCTCCTCACGGTTGATGCGGTACGCGAGGCCCTCACTGAAGCCGGGCTCACGATTGGCCAGATTGACGGCGTGTCAACCTATCCTGGCCGCGCCGCAGCGTTTCTCGGCTTTTCTCCTATCGGTGCCGATGAGCTGATAGACGCGCTCGGGATCCGCGCCACCTGGCACGCCGGTGGAGGCGAGATCAGCTCGCAACTGGGAGCGGTCGTTGCTGCTGCAATGGCCGTCCGAACGGGCCAGGCACGGCATGTGATTTGTTTTCGGACCGTGTATGAAGCGGCAGCGCTGGCGCGCCCGGCCGAATACCCGCCCTTACGTCGCGAGACGGTTGATGGCTACTCGCAGTGGTTCGCCCCCTTCAATGCGACATCCGCGGCCAACTGGACCGCTCAATACGCGATGCGCCATGTGAAGCGTTTCGGTCTGACTCGCGAGCAACTCGCCCAGATCGCGCTGACCGACCGGGCCCATGCGGCGCTCAATCCTCGTGCACTCGTGCGCAAACCGCTGACAATGGATGAATATCTATCGGCGCGCATGATCTCCACACCGCTGTGTCTTTACGACTGCGACCGGTTTACCGACGCGTCGACGGTTCTGATCGTGTCGGCCGGCGAAGCGATTGATGAGGTTTCCTGCAAACCGATCCGCATCGCTGCCATGGCAGGCACCGTTGAGCGTCATAGCTGGGACCAGGCGGAGTGGATGGCCTGTTATCCCACCGGCGCCGATCTGTGGAAGAGAACGGACTACAAGCCTGCGGACGTCGACACAGTGCAGTTGTATGACGGGTTCAGCTTCCAAGCGCTCGCCTGGATTGAAGCACTCGGGTTCTGCGAGGTGGGTGAAGGCGGACGATTCATTGAGGGTGGGCAGCGGATTGGGATTGGCGGAGAGTTGCCGCTGAATACTTTTGGCGGGCAGATTGGCGCCGGTCGTCTCCACGGCTTTGGATTTGCCCACGAAGCCGTTGTGCAATTGCGCGGCAAGGGTGGCGCTCGCCAGATTCCGGGCGATCCGCGTGTTGCCGTGAGCGCTTCGGGCGGCGGGCCGCTCGCTACCGCTCTCCTACTGACGCGGGACTGACCTCATGCAACCCGCTTCCATCGACATTCTTCCGGGCTTCAGGCGGCGTTTGATTGTAACGCCCGCCTCCGGCCGCGTTAGAAGCGAAGTCGAGGACGACTACCATTGTATGGGCGTTACAGTCCATCACGACGGTAAGCTGGCTACAAAGATCGAAGCTGTACTACAGCGCGCGCCCTGGACCACTTGTCCTGGTGCTGTCGCAGTCGTCGAACAAACCTTCACGGGCGTACCGTTAAGTGGCTTCGCTGCTCGTGGCGAAAAGAAAGCCAACTGCACCCATCTTCACGATCTGGCGATTCTCGCGGCAGCGCACGCCTTCGATGACAGTCCAATCGTCTACGATATTCTCGTGTCCGATCCCATCGACGGCCGGCGCGAGGCGCAGTTGCGCCGCAACGGCCAGACGGTGCTCCGTTGGATTCTAGCCGCTGGTCGCATTCTCGAGCCGGCGGAGTTGGCCGACCTCAAGCTCGACGAACTGCGAGCGTGGATAGACTCGCTGGATTCCCTGCAGCAGGAGGCCGCCCGCCTGTTGCGCTGGGGAACCATCCTGGCGAACGGACGGACCATCTCGTGGGAGAGACAGTCGGTTTCCAGCCGGTTGCCCGCGGGCAACTGCTACACATTCCAACCGCAGAGAATCACCGAAGCACGGCGCATCGGGGCAATACGCGATTTCAGCCACGGGGCCCAGCCGCTCGAAGAGCACCGGCCCGCGCCATGACAGACAACTCAACACACACCATTGCATGCGCGACACTGCACTCGCGTACTGATGCCGGAGGAAGAGACTCATGAATATGAACGACATGGTGCTCATCAGCGTCGATGACCACATCAGCGAACCGCCCGATATGTTCAAGAAGCATCTCTCCGGAGAGAACCTCGCCACGGCGCCCAAGCTCTGCACCGCCGAGGACGGCACGAACTATTGGGAATATCAGGGCATGAAGATGCCGTCCGTCGGCCTGAACGCGGTCGTGGGCCGCGTCCCCGAGGAATACGGCATGGAGCCGACTTCGCTCGGCCAACTGCGCAAGGGTGTCTATGACCCGAATGCGCGGGTCGATGACATGAACGTCAACGGCGTCGCAGCCTCACTCAATTTCGCAAGCTGCGTTGGTTTTGACGGCGGCCGCTTCCACAAGGCGGCGGACAAAGGCAAGGCTGTCATTCACCTGCGCGGCTACAACGATTGGCACATCGACGAGTGGTGCGGCGCGCAGCCGGGCCGCTTCATTCCGTGCGCAATCCTGCCGACCTGGGACATGCAGGCCACCGTGCAGGAAATCAAACGGATTGCTGCCAAGGGCTGCACCACAGTTTCCATCAACGAGAACCCGACGACTCAGGGCCTGCCCAGCATCCACAACGCGTACTGGGAGCCTTTCTGGAAAGCCGTCGCTGACAATGACATGACGATCTGCCTGCACATCGGCGCCGGCAACCCGGCCCCGCACGCCTCGATGGAAACGCCCATCGAGGCCTGGATTACCACCATGCCCATGTCCATTTCAGTGGGCGCGGCCGACTGGCTCAACCTGCAGGCGCTGCAACGCTACCCCAACATGAGAATCGCGCTCTCGGAAGGCAGCATCGGCTGGGTCCCGTATTTTCTGGAGCGGGCCGATTTCAGCCATGAGCGTCACAAGGCGTGGACACACTCGCATTTCGGCAACAGCAAGCCGAGCGACACGTTCCGCAAACACTTTCTGAACTGCTTCATTGACGATGCGTTTGGCCTGAAGAACATCGACTCGATCGGTGAGGATATGGTGGCCTACGAGTGTGACTATCCGCATTCGGACAGCCTGTGGCCCAACGTCCCCGAGCATCTGTGGGAGAGCGTCAAAAAGCTGACCGACGCGCAGATCAACAAAGTGACGCACCTGAACGCGATGCGGTTCTTCAAGTTCGATCCGTTCAAACATCACAAGCGCGAGCAGCTGACGGTGGGCGCACTGCGCGCCAAGGCGGCGGCCGACAAAGTCGACACCACGCCTCGCTCGTTCGGTGGCGCGCGACCGCTGGCCGAAGGTGAAGCCCCACGGCCGGTTACCTCCGGTGACTTGATGAAGATGTTTTCGCATCACGCCAAGGCCGGCACGAAAGCGGCATGATTGGAGACGCCAATGGCTGAAGCGTACATCATCGATGCCGTCCGCACGCCTCGGGGCACCGGCAAAGTCGGCAAGGGTGCCCTCGCCGGCATGCACCCTCAGCACCTCGCGGCGACGGTCCTCAAAGCGCTGCAGGCGCGCAACGACCTCAACACGTCAGACATTGATGACGTCATCTGGGGAACCAGTGCGCAGAAAGGCAAGCAAGGCGGCGACATGGGTCGCATGGCCGCGCTCGATGCCGGCTTTGATGTCAGAGTCAGTGGCGTGACGCTCGACCGCTTTTGTGGCAGCGGAATTACGGCCGCCAGCATGGCCGCCGCGCAGATCCGTTCCGGCATGGAGGACCTGGTGATTGCCGGCGGCACCGAGATGATGTCGCTCATCACTGCCATGGGCCAGGAGGAAGCGGCCGCAGGCTTCAAGTCGCTGGGCATCGGATCAGGGAATCCACGCCTGGCGGCGCGCCATCCCCAGTCTCATCAGGGATTGTGTGCAGATGCCATCGCCTCGATGGAAGGTATCAGCCGCGAATCTCTCGACGCCTTTTCCTACGAAAGCCAGCAGCGTGCAGCGCGTGCCATCCAGGAGGGCCGCTTCGAGAGGTCGATGATTCCTGTTGTGAATGACGAGGGCACGGTCGTCCTTGCCAAGGACGAGCATCCCCGGCCCCAGACCACTCTTAAAGACCTTGCCGCACTCAAGCCGAGCTTCGTGCAGGTTGCTGACATGTCACCGGATGGCAGCGGAGTTACGTTCCGTCAGCTCATCAACCGGCGCTATCCCGACCTGAAGATCCAGAACGTACATCATGCTGGCAGCTCATCGGGAATCGTCGACGGTGCAGCCGGATTGCTGCTGGCATCGGGAGACTATGCGCGCAAACATGGGCTCAAACCCCGCGCTCGCGTGGTTGCCACTGCCAATGTTGGCGACGACCCCACCCTGATGTTGAATGCGCCCGTACCGGCCGCCAGGAAAGTCTTGCAGAAGGCCGGCCTGGGACTGAACGATATCGATTTGTGGGAGGTCAACGAGGCCTTCGCGGTCGTGCTCGAGAAATTCATCCGCGACTTGCGCCTGGACCGCGACAAAATCAATGTGAATGGCGGAGCAATCGCCCTCGGCCATCCCATCGGCGCTACGGGCGCCGTGCTGATTGGCACGGTGCTGGACGAGCTGGAACGGCGCGACCTGAAGCGCGCCTTGATCACCATGTGCGCCGCAGGAGGCATGGCGCCCGCAATCATTATCGAACGCGTTTGAATCAGGCGCGCTCACAACATCACAGGGGTCAGACCATCGCGCCGCCAGACGACAGAGAAAGAGCCGTTGCCCTGAAGCTCACCGTGGTTGCTCGCCAACTGCGCGTGACATTCGATCAGAGCGCGGAGCGAAGCGGGCTCACACGAGCCCAGTGGCATCTGATTGCAGCCGTCGCCCGCAATCCGGGGGCAACGCAACGGATCATTGCGGAAGCGCTGGAGGTCAGGGAAATCACCGCGGGGCGATTGGTGGATCGCCTATGCGAGGACGGGTATCTGAAGCGGCAGGAGAGCCCGACGGACCGCCGTGCGTACTGTGTTTACCTGACGCCGGCCGCGCAACCTGTGTTGAACAAGTTGGATGAGCTGGCCAGGATCCATGAGAAGGCGATTTTCGCGGGATTCAGCCCGGAGGATCTGGAGAGGCTGGATTCGCTGCTCGAGGCGGTTGGACGCAACCTGTCGGAGTTTCGGACTCAGCGGGCTGCTGCGGCCAAGTAGCCGCACCGACGCCTCACCGTACCCCCAGCAGACTGCGGCTTCGTAGCCGCAGCCTCGGGGGTGTCACTCTTCGCTCAGCGGGGGGCGCTTCGCGAAGCAGACGCCTTCTGGAAACGTTTAGTGCAGCAAACGCTTAGTGCAGAGCCAGCACTTCGTTCTTGGTCAGGCTGGTCGTCAGCCGTCCGCTCGCCATCGACAGAGTCGTGGCCGGCACGGTCACCATCTTTCCCTCGATAATGATCTGCGCAGCGCCATCGGCACCCACGCGAAATACCGGCGCGAGACGTGCACCATTGGCCGCAACCAACATGCTGCCCTTGACGGCGCTGACCGCGGTCGAACCGTCGGGGGACGCCACGGCAAACCCAGCACCAGACAACGTGACGAGCGCACAGAGCGACACAACAATCGACGACCTTTTCACAACCTTCTCCTGGAGGGCCACCTCGGCCCTTGATGATGCATATACTAAGCTTGCTTAGTATCACTGTCAAGGGCCGTTCGGGGCGCGGGTGAGACCCAGGTCACTAATCATCATCGTTGACTACTGAAGTGCGCGGAGCTAGCGTGCCAGAGGGGGTCACGTACCATGCAGCAGCCAGACATTCTTCTCACCGACCAGGTCGCCGTCATCACCGGCGGTGGCGGCGGAATCGGCAGAGCGATTGCCCTCGCCTGCGCGTCAGTCGGCGCAAACGTCGTCATTGGCGACATAGTTCCGGAGCGCTGCGAAGAGACCGCGGCGCGCGCCCGCGAAATGGGACGCGAAGCTCTCGCCGTCCCCACCGATGTCACGGATACAGATCAGATCCGCACGTTGATTGCCCGTGCGGACAGCCATTTCAAACGCATCGATATTCTCGTCAACAACGCTGGTGGAGTTGCTCGCAAGCCTTTTATCGAGCAATCAGAGCGCTCCTGGCGCCGGCTCATTGATTTCAATCTGGTGAGCTTGTTTGCGGCGACGTCCGCGGCCTCGGCCGTCATGATCCGAGGGGGGCGCGGCGGCTCCATCATCAATATCAGCAGTATCGAGGCATCGCGCGCTGCGCCCAATTACGCTGTCTATGGCGCGTGCAAAGCCGGCATGCTCAATTTCACGCGAACCATGTCATTGGAGCTTGCAGAGCACGGTATCCGCGTAAACGCCATCGCGCCTGACTACACAGTAACTCCGGGTGTGCGCGGCAACCTCACTGGTCCCGTCAATCCAGCGTCCTGGATCCAACCGACGGCGGAACAGGACAATGTGACTGCGAGGCGGATTCCACTGGGTCGCGCCGGCGTCGACTCTGAATGCGGCAACGTTGCCGTTTTCCTGGCCAGCGCAATGAGCAGCTACATCACCGGCGCGATCATCCCTGTAGATGGCGGAACCTGGGCCTCCAGCGGCTGGGTGCGCGACCGGGCCGGAAAATGGTCGCTCATAGGAGATGTATGAAAATCCACGTAACACTGCCCTTCGACAACATCGCGGATCCGGAGCAATTCCTTCGGCCTGAAGCGGTGGCCGAAGTCGGCGCCGTATTGGAGCGCGCAGGCTTTGACGGCGGCAATGTGACCGACCACCCCTGCCCCAGCGGCCGCTGGCTCGACGGTGGCGGCCACCATGCCCAGGATCCATTCGTCATCCTGTCCCTGCTCGCAGCCGTAACACGCAAGCTACGGCTCCAGACGGGGATTCTGGTACTGCCCTACCGCAATCCCTTCATCACGGCTCGCGCGGTTGCCACACTGGACGTCTTCTCAGGTGGACGTGTCACGCTCGGGATGGGTGCCGGCTACATGAAGGGTGAGTACTACGCCCTCGGTGTGGATTTCGAACGTCGCAACGACATTGTCGATGAATACCTCAAGGCCCTGAAGGCTGCCTGGGGTGCTGACGAGTTCAGCTTCAAAGGTACCGGGTATGAAGCGCGCGGCAATCGCATCCTGCCACGGCCTTTGCAGCAGCCCCACCCGCCATTGTTGATTGGCGGCAACTCCCACCGCGCCATCCGTCGCGCTGTCGAGTTGGGAGATGCGTGGTATCCCTTCTTTACGGCCGGACCGGTTTCATCTACGGCACGCACGGCAGAAATGACCGGCGAGAATGATCTTCTCGAAGGCATGCGCTACATGCGAGACCACTGCGCAGCCGTGGGTCGCGAGCGTCCGCCTGAAGTCATTCTCAGCAGTCTGACTTCACCGGGCGAAAAGCTCGTCCCGCAGGCGCTGATTGACAGGATCGGCCGCTATGGGGAGCTTGGAATCACGGGTGTTGCCCTTCATATCGACGGCAAAACCCGCGCCGAGTGGTGTGACAATGCGGAACGTTGTGGAGCGGAGGTCCTGTCCAAACTACCCGACTAAGGCTGCGCGGCATGTTTGGCCGCGACATAACCCCACACGAACGAAGGCCCGATGCTCGACCCTGCGCCCGGGTAGGCACGTCCCATGACCGATGCGGTTGATACACCGGTGGCATAAAGCCCCGGAATCACCGATCCGTCCTGGCGAAGCACGCGCGCGTATTCGTCTGTAACGACGCCACCGTACGTTCCCACATCACCGGGGAGAACGGGAACTGCGTAAAATGGTGCTTCGCTGATCGAGCCCAACGTCTCCGACGGCTTGTTGAATGGATCACCCAGCCATCGGTCATAAGCGCGTTCGCCGCGATTGAAATCCTCGTCCCGGTTCTGACTGACAAAGCGATTGAAACGCTCCACGGTCGCCTTGAGGGTCGCTGCGGCGATATTGAGCTTTTCAGCCAGCGCTTCGATCGTTTCAGCCGTCCTCAGATAGCCCTCGTCGTACCAGCGCTGCGGCTTCTTGCTGCCCGGCATGGTGCCGGCCAACATGTAATTGCGCAGATACTGGCTGTCGAATACGGCCCAACTTGGTACGGCGGGCGCCGTCTTGTTGCGCTCGAGCATGCCCTTGCAATAGGCCATGTAGGAGCCGCCCTCGTTCATGTAGCGCACGCCGGTCTGGTCAACCAGGATCGCATGCGGTGAGGCCGTCATTCCCTGGGCCGTCGGTTTGAACTCGCTCTCCTGTGCACCCGGCGGCAAAGTAACCTGCGTGCCCACTCGCTCTTCCATCTGGGCGATGGCCGCGCCGCGACGCATCATCTCCTCAATCATTTCGCCCGTATCTCCAGGCGCCGCCATTGTCCAGTTCACGGATATGCCCGGCTGATACAGATCGCGCATCCGCTGGTTGTGTGCAAAGCCCCCGGCATTCACGAGGACACCCAATCGCGCTCCAACCCGCCAGGGACGTCCTTCCTTTACCGTAACTACTCCCGTCACTGCGCCGTTCTCAACCACTAGCTCGCTGACCGGCGAGTCCGTTCGGATCTCGACACCAGTACGTAACGCGGCTTGCAGCATGCGTCCTTGAAGCGCAGCGCCTCCTGCCACCCAGTCCTTTCCGGTGATCTTGGCGACGACTCCGCGCAGCACCAGCTTCAACAACAACAGCTTCACGCGCCAGGAGCGTTTCAGACCTGGCAATTCCAGCATCTCCTCGAGGGTGGCCGGCACCGGTGCGCGAATGAAACTGGGACGCAGCTTGGGCTTCCAAACCCCCAGCTCGTTGGCGTCAAAGAGCTCAGCCACCACTGTGCGACCCGCCGCGGAACCACCGGGACGCTCGTCGTAATAATCAGGCCATTCGGCAACCCGCGTCAGCTTGACCCCTTGGGTGCCGAGGAATTCCACCATGGCGGGAGCTTCGGTCAGATACGTAGTACGACGCTGGCGCGAAGAGCCCGGTGCATCACCCTGATTGCCCGCAACAGCGTCCAGATAGGCGGCCGCCCGCTCGAAGCTATCCTCAACACCGTCGCGTTTCATGAACGGATTGTTGGGGATCCACATGACACCGCCGGAACGAGCGGTGGTGCCGCCGACGACCGAGGTCTTCTCCAGAATGAGAACACTCTTGCCGGTCGATTTCATGAGCAGCCCGGCGCACATGGAGCCGCCGCCGCAGCCGACCACTACAAAATCGAAAATCTGATCGAACGCAGTCACAGCCCCCTCCCCCAAAACGACTTCAGGAACGAAGGTAGCGGTCCAGTTCCTGGTGCATGTTCACAATCATTTTTTCCTGGTTGGCCGCCAGCCACGTCTGGCGGATGCCGCGCGAATGCAACCCCTTCTGGATGCGCGGAATGTTGCCCAGGTCCTGGCGTGGGATCAGCAACACCTGCTCGGGATCCCTCAGGTCGGTGACCGGTTGGATGGTGACGCGCGGCGGTTTGGTCGCCGCAGGCAGAGTCCTCGTGGACATGATCTCAAAAATGCAACTGTCAGGATCGAAACGGTTGGGCCGCACGCGATAGATCATGGCGTTGCCGGCCTGCGGCAGGATCATCAGGTTCGGAAAGATGAATACCTCACCGCCCCACATGCTCAGAATCTCAGGCACGGGCTTGGGCATGGGGCGATTCTGCACTGCGGCGGTTGCGTACAACGCTTTCATATACTCGCCGCCCAGACTCGATCCTTCGGGTATGGGTTTGCCCCGAAGAGACAACAAGACGTCCACGTCGTCCTGCAACACCATCGCGTCCATGCCATCGACGAGCAACTTCAGGCGCGCAGCCATTTCCTCCAGCGGATCGCCTTTGCGCTCATTGATGTGGCCCGCCATCGGCGTCTTCTTGCCTCCGAAGAAGCGCCCATGTCCGTGCGGGAAGACCTCGTAGTTGACATAGCGATGCGTGAACTCCGCGTCGTCACGCTTACCGAGAATGACCTCGGCGCCGCCCTTTTCGAGCTGGGGGTGAGTGGCTGGAACATGGAAAGCCTCGAAAAAGGCTTCCTGCGCCACCTTCCAGTTGGCCGGTATGGGAATGGACTTCCACCAATAGTGATGCATGTCGCCAATGGCCAGGCCCTCGATCAAACCGCGCACCGGAGCTATGAAATCGTCGAAAGACTCCGGATTGGGATCGAGATTGATGAACACGAAGCCGGCAAACAGCGCCACGTGTACTGTCCGCAACGCGACGTCGCTGTCACGCAACTCACCGTCACGAAACTCCTGGCGCTCGAGCACGAACTGATTGTTGCCTGACAGATCCCAACGCCACCCGTGAAACGGACACATGATCCGGCAGTTGGCGAAGTGGCCGGTGCCTTGGGCAAGCGCCGTGCCGCGATGGGGACAGACGTTGTGATAGGCCTTGACGGTCGACTGGTCCACTCTCACGACCACGACCGACTGGTCCCCGATCTCATAAGTGGTGTAGTCACCGGTTTCGGGAATCTCATCGAGACGCGCGGCGGCCTGCCAGATGCGACTCCAAAGCCGCTCGTGCTCCAGCCGGCCAAACTCAGGATCGATATAACGACCGACACTGATGCCGTGTGGCTGGGCGTCCCAGCCTGGTGGCCACTGTGTTTCTCCGGCCATCGATTGGCCTGGTGTCCCGCGATCGATAGTGCGCGATGCAACGCTCATAAATTCTCCGCGATGACGGGCCGCAGATTGCTAGATAGTGCTCACTATCCTATGAGAGGATACCCGCGTCGGCAAGTTCGGTGAAGGAATGGCAGTGCAGAAAGGTAAGGCTTTGGCGGTGGCGGCCCCCTTGAAGAGGCGCAGCCGGCGTGCGGACATCGTGAAACGTACACGCCGTTCCCGGGAAGACATACTCAACCGGATCGTCCACGCCGCGCGCGAAGAGTTCAAACGCGTTGGCTTCGATGGTGCCACCACTGCCACCATCGCTCGCAAGGCTGATGTAACCGAAGCCCAGTTGTTCCGCTACTTCGGCTCCAAATCCAACCTGTTCCGGGAAACCATCTTCAAACCGGTGGACCAGCACTTCCTGAGTTTCGTCAACCAGCACATCACCGAAATTCGCAACGCGGCCTCCGCGGCCGAAATGACCGATCTGTACGCGACCGAGCTGCAGCGTTTCATCCGCGAGAACTCCGGGATGCTCGCCTCACTGCTGATCGCGCAGACCTATGGCTCGGAAAACGCGCAGCCTGGAATCAACAGTCTGCATTCCTACTTCGATCGTGCCGCCGCCATGATGGCCACGCGCCTCAAGGACCGGGCGAGAGTCGATCCCCGGCTGACTGTGCGTGTAGTGTTTGGCGCAGTCCTCGCCAGCGTGGTGTTCAGAGACTGGATATTCCCCGCAGGCCTGGCGAGTGATGCGGAAATCACCGCCGCCGTCAACGACTTCATCAAGGAAGGGGCTCGCACCAACTTCAAAGTAGACCCAGGGAAGCGCGACTGATGTCGGGCACCATTGCCGTTATAGGGGGAACGGGCAAGCTGGGTGCAGCGATCGCTCGCAGATTGGCCAAAGCCGGACGCCAGGTGATCATCGGCTCGCGGTCGGCGCAGAGCGCCGCAAACGCCGCCGCTGAGCTGGGTTTCGGACTGACGGGGCTTGGCAACACGGACGCCGCGAATGCCGCCAGCATTGTGATCGTAACAGTGCCGTTCGCGGCGCAAGAAGCGACGTTGGCGCAGATTGCACCCAACGTGGCCGGCAAAATAGTTGTCGACACCACCGTGCCGCTCGTACCACCCAAAGTCATGCGGGTCCAACTGCCGCCTGAGGGCAGCGCCGCGCAACGCGCGCAGAAACTACTGGGTGCGGGTGTAAACGTTGTCTCCGCCTTCCACAACGTCGCCGCTCACAAGCTCGCAACTGATCAGGACATCGAGTGCGACGTGCTCGTGTTTGGCGACGATAAAAACGCTCGAGCTGAAGTGGTTGGGCTCGTCGGTTTGACCGGGCTGCGCGGCATTCACGGCGGCGCATTGGCCAACTCGGCCGCCGCGGAAGCCATGACGTCCGTGCTCATATTCATCAACAAGACCTATCAGGTCGACGGGGCCGGAGTACTCATCACCGGACGGCTCGTCGACTCAGGCGGATGAGAAATGGATAGGGTTGCAGCGCTTCTGTCGCGCGCGCGGGTTGCGACCTCGCTGGAGGACTTCGGCGAAGACTCCTTCCGAGAGGGGTTGGAGAAGCTCGTCGCCTCCGTAGACGCCGAGGCGCACTTGACGGAGCGGGGAAGTGCCGCTTTCGATATGCAGATTGTCGACTTGTTGTCTTGGCGGTTGCAGATCGAACACTGGTATCGCCTGCATCCTGAGATAGATGATCAGCAGATTGTGGCGCCCCTGATCGGCCTCGGTCTGCCACGCACTGGGTCGACCGCGCTGTCCTGCCTGTTGGCGGAGGATCCGGCCGCGCGCTCCATCCGCGCCTGGGAAGCTCGGTTTCCGTGTCCGCCTCCACAAACCGCAACCGAGGTGGACGATCCGCGCATCGCCCAAGCGCAACAGGCGATGCAGCGACGCGAGGAAATGTTTCCCCGCATGAAAATGATGGTGCCGAGCTCGGCCACCTCGCCCACCGAATGCCAGACGTTCATGGCCTACGACTTCAAGTCGCAACTGTTTCTGCCGTTCGCACAACTTCCGAGCTACGCCGAGTGGCTCATTCACAAAGCGGATCTCGTGCCGACCTATCGCTACGTGAAACGGGTGCTCAAGCTGTTGCAGTGGCGTTGCCCGCCGACTCGCTGGCGGTTGAAGAACCCGGGACACACGCTGTTCATTGATTCGCTCGTGCAGGTATTCCCGGATGCTCGATTCTGGATGACCCACCGCGATGTGGCCGATGTCATACCTTCGGTGGCGGATCTGTACTTCGAGATGACCAAGGCGTTTTCCGATCACGTCGACAAGACTTTCCTGGGTCGTTTGAATGTGGATATGTGGGAGGTTGGGTTGCGGCGGTTGATCGCGTTCCGCGACGGCGGGGCGACCGGCGGCCGCAATCAACGATTCTTCGACGTTCACTTCGCACCACTGCAGCGCGACCCTTTCCCCATCATGGCGCAGCTGTACCAGTTTCTCGGTGAGGATCTCACCGCGGAAACGCGTACCCGCATGCAATCGTGGCGTGACAACACTCCACGGGACAAACATGGCGCTCACCGCTACGAGGCAGCCGAGTTCGGCATCGATCCGGCCTCTCTGCGCGAGCGATTTCGTTTCTACACGGAGCGATTCAGCGTATGACTCCCATGAATGCGCAACTGGAGCCCGAACAGGACCTGGTCTTCCCGGGCAAACCCACAGATCCGGACATGCGCGAAAGCGCGTCACTGTGGTTGTTCGATCAAGAGGGGACTTTCGGCTGCCCCCGGATGGGGATCGAGGCGGAAGCCAGCTCCTGGGACGACCGTCGCTTTCAAGGCAACTTCGCTTTCGCCGACGGTCGTGTGCTCAATGGCGCGGGACGCGGTCCGGCGCCCTCCCCACTCGGGCCTGACGGACGGCCGACAGTGCTCGGCGCCGGAGCAGTGACATTCGAGTGCCAGGAGCCGTTTCGCCGCTGGAGGGTGAGCTTCGATGGTCCCGCTGTTGACACTCACGTCAACCACCAGATCCAAAGAACTGTCGACGCCAATCAGCGTACCCATGTAAGGCTCACCGCCGAGATGGAAATGGCTGTCCCGGCGTGGGTTCAACAAACATCACCGGATGCGCTGGCCACGATGGACAAGACAGCCGCGGCCGAGGCGAGCTTCATGGGAACGGGCTACCGGTTCGAGCAGTTATTTCATGCTCGCGGCACTCTCACGGTCGATGGCCGGACGCGGGAGTTCAAGGGCAGTGGCCTACGCATCCATAGGCAGAGCGTGCGCCAACTAGACGGCTTCCGTGGCCACTGCTGGCAATCAGCACTGTTTCCTGACGGCCGCGCATTCGGCTACATCGCCTATCCACCGCGCGGTGACGGCTCGCCGTCGTACAACGAAGGCTACATTTTTCAGGACGGCAAGATGTTTCCGGCGCGTGTTGCCCAAGCGCCCTGGCTACGCCGAATCGTTCCTCGTGATGATGATGTCTCCCTGGAACTGATTTCAGAGCTGGGGCGTACCCGGATCGAAGGCGCCACCACACTCGCAACGTTCCGGATCGGCAATCCCGACATCGGCGGACTCAACTTGCAGCAAAGCGGCGTGCGCTACCGGTGGGACGGCCAAACCGCTCTGGGAATGATCGAACGTTCGAGCCACGAAAGCCTGACTACCATCGGCTAGGACGGAAGTCATGAAGGTCCAACCCGCAGCCTTTTTCCGCACCACTCTGCCCATGGATCTGTCCAAACTCGAAAGCCTGGACAGCGGGCGCTTTCACTCGATCTGGCTGCCGGATCACATGGTGAGCTTCTGGCCTGATGCGATCTGGACGCCGGAGTTCACGGATCTCGCCACCACATCGGCCTCGCCTCATCGACAACTCGATGGACTCGCAGTCGCAGCGGCGGTCGCCGCTCTGACCAAGAACGTGCCGATTGCCACCAGTGTGGTGGACACCGTACGGCGACATCCCTCGCTGCTGGCGCAAACGGCGCTCACTATCGATCACATCTCACGCGGCCGCTTCATCCTGGGTCTGGGCAGCGGTGAGACCGAGAACACGGTGCCCTACGGCTTCGACTTCTCGAAACCCGTCGGTCGCTTCGAAGAAGCCTTGCAGGTCATTCGCATGCTGTGGGAGAGCGAGGGTCCGGTCGACTTCTCCGGACAGTTCTACACACTGCGGCACGCCCGCATGGACACCGAGCCGTACGAGGGCCGCTTTCCCAAGATCTGGGGCGGCGCCAGCGGTCCGCGCATGTTGGAAATCATCGGCCGCTACTGCGATGGCTGGTGGCCGGCGGGCGCCTACTCGCCCGAAGACTATGCAGACAAGTTGCGGGTGGTCCGCAACTCGGCCGAGCGGGCCGGTCGCGATCCCTACGCCATCACGACGGCCTTCATCTGGACCTGCCTGATTGCCGATAACGATGCGGAGCTGGCGAAGATCCTCGAAGCACCGCTCGTCAAGGCCTATGTGTTGCAGATTCCCGCCAGGATCATGCGTCAGCATGGCTTCGAGCATCCGCTTGGCGATGAGTGGCGCGGGATCCAGGACATCAACCCTGAGGTGCTGCCGCGAGAAAGAATTGTCGCCATGTTGAAGAAGGTCAACGTCGAGGCCATCCTGGCTGTCGTCCCTCACGGCACGCCACAACAGATCGCGCGAACCCTCAAAGGTTATGTCGATGCCGGCTTGCGCGTATGCAAGATCCTGGACTACGGCGGTATGGCGGGTCTGGCATACGCGGCACGCTCCGCTCAAAAGGTGCGGGACGCAGAAGATGAGCTGATGCGGCTGGTTGGATGACAGCCATGCACGCCATCGACGCCATCCTCAACGCTGATTCGTTACTCGCACAGGCAGAGGCGCAGACCGGGCTCAGTGACTATGGCGATGACTCGCTGCCCGCCCGGTTTGGGCAAGCCGTGGCCTACCTTCAGACTCGCGAGATGGATGAGGCGGGCCAGCGCGCCGCAGCTGCGGTCTGCTCATGGCTGCTCACTTCGCGATTGCAGTTGCTGCAGGATCGTAAGCGCTGGCCTGTTGCCGACGAACAAATCGAACGGCCGCTGTTCGCAACGGGCGAGCCTCGAGCGGGAACTACCTTGCTCCACGCCCTCCTGTCCGTAGATCCAAATGGCCGCGCACTTCGCTTTTGGGAGGTGATGTATCCCTCCCCGCCGCCGGGACTTGCTGCCTCCGACGATCCACGGCGTGCTCGCGCCGACGAAGACTGGAAAGAGATTCTCAAGAGAATCCCGAAGTGGCTGATCAGTCATCCCTACAACGACATGTTGGGCAACGGTCTGCCGGAGTGCGAACGCACGTGGGCCTTTGATTTCCGCGTGATGACGCCAACGGCGTGGTGGCGTGTGCCCATGGGCATGAACATCGGTGGCCTGCCGATGGATGTGCGCGCCCAGTACCGCTTACACAAGATGATGTTGCAGCAGTGTCAGTTCGGCAGACCCAAGAAATACTGGGTGCTGAAGGGCTTCCACGGCACGCGGCTGCAGGCTCTCTTCGAGACCTACCCGGACGCGCGAATCATCTGGGTGCATCGCGACCCGGTCCAATGCATCGCCTCGCGAATTGTCCTCACAGGTGAGCTGGTGGAAGCGCTCAGCGGCCATGTGGACTGGAAGGAACAGGCTCGAGTGCACTTGGCGGCGAGTCGCGCCGGCTTTCAAGCAACATTGAACAACCCGTTGGTCAACGATCCACGCATTCATCACGTCCGCTATCCCGACTTCATTGCCGACCCCGTCGGAACCATCCGTGGATTCTATGAGAGCTCCGGCGTGCCCTTCAGGCCTGACACCGAGGCGGCCATGCGCGGCTACCTGCAAAGCAACAAGGCTGACCGGTACGGCAAGTTCCGCTATTCGACGGACGTGATCGGTGAGGACATCCAGAAGTTGCACACGGAGTTCGAGCCCTATCGCCAGCGCTTCGGCCTGGGGATAGAGCAGCGAAAGTGACATGCACGCCAGATTGTCCGTCCACTCAGTGTGCTTTTCCGGGGCCCCTTTGCGGGAACTGGCCGGCTACTGGCGAGAACTTGGGGCCCGGCAGGTGACACTGGTCAGCACTCAGTTGCTCGAGGAGGGTTTGCAGGCCGCACAGGCGGCCCTGCGAGCGAGCAACTGTCGAGTTGAATCCATCACTCATCCGTTTATGCCCGGCCGCCATCTGGAACTACGTGAAGAGTCCTGGCAGGACGCGCGTGACACACTGACCCGTTTGATTGACGACGCAAAGACCATCGAAGCCCGGTCGATCTACCTGTTGACAGGCGGCCACGGCTCACTCACCTGGGAAGAGGCAGCAAAGGCTTTTCGCGCGGCGATCGCGCCCTGCGTGACGCAGGCAAGGCAAGCAGGCGTCTCCCTGATGATCGAAAATTCGGCGGCGCTCTATGCCGACATACACCTCGCCCATACGCTGCGAGACGCAGTGACGCTTGCGGAAATTGCCGGCGTCGGCGTGTGCATTGATCTGTTTGCTTGCTGGACTGAAGCCGGTCTACGGGAATCCATTGAGCGCGCCTTGCCGGGGTGCCGGCTCGTGCAGATCAGCGACTATGTGTACGGGGACCGGTCCTTACCGTCGCGAGCGGTTCCCGGTGATGGGGCAATTCCGGTCAAACGAATTCTGGAGTGGCTGCTGAGTGCCGGCTATGCAGGCACCTTTGATATCGAGTTGGTCGGGCCGCGGATCGACGCCGAGGGCCGCCTCGGGGCGGTTCGCAGGGCTGCGGACAATCTGGGCGAAATGCTGCGATCGCTGGGAGCCTGAAGCCATGGCCTGCGGAGACTGCCGCGACGACGAAAAACTACACACCGCGTGGCAAGTCTTCTGCGAGCGTCTGCAACAGGCCGGCGAGCGGGTCTTCAAGGACTACAACCCGCCGGATCCCCTGCACCGGGCGGACGCCTTTCGATTCCTGACACAAAATCTCGGCCAGGCCTTCGACCTTGCCCTGGAGACGAAGGACACGCGCTTTCCGGTCGTGCATACTTTCTGCACACCCCTGTGCAAGCTCGGTAGCGACAGTGCGGATTTCATCTACCAGCAAGCCTGGATCGATGGCAACTCGATCTACAAGGTGTCAGGAAACCGGGGCACGGCGCGATTCCTGAACTTCACGATTCAAGGCCCGCGACCGCAGCGGCAACCCGGGACGCAGTGGCCCAGTCTGCACGAGCCTTTTGGCGACATACCTGAAGCCAACCTGTTCGGTCAGCAACTCGAAACACAGGCAGACGGCAGCTTCGAGCTTTACCTCGGCGGACCCAAGCGCGCGCCCAACTGGCTTCCCACGACCCCGGGCTCACGCAAACTATTCGTTCGTCAGGGCTTCGATCGTTGGAGCGAGGTGCCGGCACGGATCAGCATCGAGCGCATTGGAATGACGGAGCCGCGCCCCATGCCTACGCCAGATGTCATGACGGATGCCATGGATTGGGCCGGGCGCTTTCTGACCGGCCTGATGAACGATTGGCCGGACCACCCCTACCAATACAGCGGCGGCGTGGTCGATCCGGTGAACGTCAACACGTTTCCTGCCCAAGCGAGGGGCGACACCGCCTCGGACAAGAAGCGCGGGCGCGCAGTTGCCCACATGTGTTGGCAGCTTGCGCGCGATGAGGCCCTGCTCATTGAGTTCGACAGCCATGACGGCTTTTGGATGATGACCAACATGGGGGTCTTCTTCAACAGCATGGACTATCTGTACCGGCCCGTGAGCTACACACCGAGCCGTACCAAGGTCGATGCGGATGGGAAGGTGCGGCTGGTTCTCAGTCACGACGATCCGGGGATCCACAATTGGCTGGACACCCAGGAATTCCAGCGGGGCAACCTGACGTTCCGAAATCTCATGAGCGAGGCGCAGACAATCTTTCGTACTGAGGTGGTCAAGCGTTCGCAACTGGCAACGGTGTTACCTCCGGGCACGTCGCGTATCACGTCCGAGGAGCGACTTCGGCAGATGCACGAGCGCTTTGATGGAATCAGGCAGCGGTATTCGTTGTAGCAAGCAAGTCACGAGCGGACGAAAATGTCACACGCGTTGAAAATCTGGGCCGTGGTACCTGTCAAGGCACTTAGCTCGTCCAAGCAGAGACTGGCGGCTGCACTTGGGTCTCGGCGCGAGGCTTTCGCGCGCGCGTTGTTGTTTCAGGCGCTGTTTGGCCTTGCGGCATCCCGGCGCCTCGCCGGTGTCCTCGTCGTTACGGCCGATCCGGAGGTCGCGGACGAGGCGCGACGAGTGGGTGCGGAAGTGTGTCAACAAGAAGCGGACCTCAACGCGGCATGCACGCTTGGTATAAGCGAGGTTCGTGCGCGGGGTGCAGACGTCTGCGCAATATTTCACGCTGATCTGCCACTTTTGTCAGTGCGCGGTGTTGATGCGCTGATCTACGCCTATCTCGAATGCCGGCGGGCGCAAGGAGCCTCCGTCATCGGTTTTGTGAGGTGTCACGAAGGCAGTGGGACGAATGTGGCTTTGTTTGATGCCGGGCTACCGTTTACGCCAGCTTTTGGACCCAACAGCTTTGCTGCACATCTATTCGCAGCAGGATCACGGGCAAAAGAGCTTCACTCCCATGAGGCGGCGTTTGACGTAGATACCGTGGCGGACTTGGAACGGCTCGCCAGAGGTGGAGCTGCTCCAGCGCGCTTGCGGCAGTTCCTGCCGGCGGCGCCGGCGGCCAGCGCTCTTGTCACCTACTCGCGCAAGGTATTCATCCCCCTGACCCACCTCTGCCGCGATAGTTGCCACTACTGCACCTTCGCCAAAGCACCGCGGCATGTCAGTAGTCCTTTCATGTCTGTTGAAGACGCAGTCGCCACGGCCGCAGCCGGAGCGAAGCTAGGTTGCAAAGAGGCGCTCTTCACGCTGGGCGAAAAGCCGGAAGACCGCTACAACATCGCCAAGACCTGGCTGGCGCAAGCCGGGTTCAAGAGCACCCTGCACTACGTCGCGCATGTGGCTGCCGCTGTGCGAAGCGAAACAGGACTCCTGCCGCACATCAACGCCGGCTGCATGACCGCCGATGAAATAGCAATGCTGCGCCCAGTGTCGGCCTCCATGGGACTGATGCTCGAGAACATCTCCGATCGACTCTGCCTGAAAGGTGGCCCGCACTACGGATCGCCCGACAAAGACCCTGCGCTGCGCTTAGCGACGATAGCGGAAGCCGGACGTCAGAGAGTCCCGTTCACCACCGGCATCCTGATCGGGATTGGAGAGACACGGGCCGAGCGCATCGAGTCCTTGCTGGCCATCCGCGACCTGCACGAACGTTACGGCCATATCCAGGAAATCATTATTCAGAACTTCCTGCCGAAGGCCGACACCCGTATGGAGACCGCTCCTGCGGCGCCCCTGGATGAGCTCCTGTGGACTGTCGCAACGGCGCGCAATTTGTTTGGGCCCCACATGAACATCCAGGCTCCTCCCAACCTCAATCCCGGTGTGTTGGGACGCCTGGTGGAGAGCGGAGTGAACGATTGGGGCGGCGTATCGCCTCTTACGCCGGACTATGTGAATCCGGAAGCTCCCTGGCCCGAAATCGAGAGCTTGCGCCAGGAGACAGCGCTCGCCGGAAAGATACTGACTGAGCGATTGACCCTCTATCCCGCATACGCTCGGGAACCTGAGATGTGGTTGGATCCCGCAATGCGCCAGCCCGTGTTGGAGCTCAGCGACAGCCACGGCCGCGGGCGTGAAGACTCGTGGCGCGCCGGGCGCTCCACCGAGGCGCCGAAAATCCATGTATCCGGACCGGGCAAGGTATCAACTGCTCTGTCCGCGTTACTCAATGACCTCACGGATGGAAGCACGCAAGACATCGCCATCCACGATGTTGCGCGCCTGTTCGACGCGCGCCAAGGCGACTTCGCAGCGGTATGCGAAGCAGCCGACCATGTGCGGGAGTCGGTGTCAGGCGCCACCGCCACCTACGTCGTGAACCGCAACATCAACTACACGAACATCTGCACTTACGGTTGCGGGTTCTGTGCCTTCTCAAAGGGCAAGCGCAAACACGAAGGCGCGGAAAAGCCCTATCTATTGGATCTCGATGAGATCGGCGCGAGGGTTCGAGAAGCCTGGACGCGCGGCGCGACGGAGGTTTGCCTTCAGGGCGGCATCCACCCGAGCTTCACCGGCGAGACCTACATTGCCATCCTGCGCACGGTGAAAAAGGCCGTGCCAGCCATGCACGTTCACGCATTCTCGCCGCTCGAGGTCTGGCATGGAGCGACCACGCTGGAGCTGAGCCTGCCCGATTACCTCAGTCTACTTCGCGACGAAGGCCTGGGCAGCCTGCCGGGCACCGCCGCCGAAGTGTTGGATGACTCAGTCCGGCAAGTGCTGTGCCCCGACAAACTCAACACCCGTCAATGGCTCGAGGTCATAGAAACCGCTCATGCGGTGGGCCTGCGCACCACCGCCACCATCATGTTCGGACATGTCGATGATTATCGCGCATGGGCACGCCACCTGCTGGTCTTGCGCGACTTGCAGAAACGCACAGGTGGGTTTACGGAGTTCGTACCTTTGCCGTTTGTGCCTTACGAAGCACCGCTGTACAAGCGCGGTCGCGCCAGGCCAGGCCCGACATTCAGGGAGGCTGTACTCATGCACGCTGTCGCGCGGCTGGTGCTACATCCCTACTTCAATCACATCCAGACTTCATGGGTCAAAATGGGCCACAACGGCATGCGCGCGGCCCTCCAGGCCGGTGCGGACGATCTCGGCGGAACGCTGATGAACGAAAGCATTACTCGTGCTGCCGGAGCGGTCCACGGACAGGAGATGACTGTTGCGGACATGCGCGCGATTGCGCTTTCGCTGCAACGCGAGCTGGCTAGACGGACAACCCTCTATGCCCCCGTTCCGGATGCGGCGGTCGTGCCAGACCCTTCATTTTGTCTCGAGCTGTCAAGAATGCCCGCCGTCGCGGGCCCATGCTTGCAACCAGTCACATAATCGGGGGATCCCATGTCCAGCGCCGCCCAGCCCAAAAGCGAAGTCCTGCTCGATCTGAGCGATGTAGAGCACCGCGTCGGCCAACTGGTCGGCGGCGGCCAGCTCTGGGATCCCTGCGCCTCCAGTGACATCCGCCGCTGGGTGATGGCCATGGATTATCCGAATCCGGTTCACTGGGACGAGGAGTTTGCGCGCAGCTCCAAGTTCGGCGGCCTGGTGGGCCCGCAGTCCATTGCCGTCGCCCTGGACTACGGCCACGGCTGCCAACCGGCCTGTGTGGGCAAGATCCCCGGCTCTCACCTGATCTTCGGGGGCGAGGAATGGTGGCACTACGGCTACCGTATTCGCCCTGGCGACCAGTTGTTCCAGGAGCGGCGCTTCCACGACTACAAGGTTTCCGACACCAAGTTTGCCGGCCCCACCCTGTTTCAGCGCGGCGACACCTTTCACCGCAACCAGCACGGCACGGTGGTCGCCAAATCCCGCTCCACCACCATCCGGTATCTGGCGGCCGAGGCCGAAAAGCGCAAGATGTATGCGAACCAACTGCCGCCCAAGCCGCATTGGAGCGCGCAGAAGCTGGCGGAAATCGACAAGATCCGCCACGACTGGATTCTCTCCAACCGCTCGGGCGTGTCACCGCGCTTCGATGAAGTTGATGTCGGTGACCGGCTCCCGCGGCGCGCGTTGGGACCCCACAGCATCGCCTCCTTCGCCACCGAATACCGTGCATTCCTGTTCAACGCCTGGGGCAGCTTCAAGTGGGTCGCGCCCGAGGGCGTGAAGGACCCGTGGATAAACCAGGACCCGGGCTGGGTTGAAGGATTTGGCTTCGATGAGGAAGGCGCCAAGATCGACCCACGCAAGCGCGACGGCCTGTATGTCGGTCCCTCCCGTGGTCATGTGGACGACGACAAGGCCGGAGTAATCGGCATGGCCCGCGCCTACGGGTACGGTGCAACCATGCAGGCGTGGGTGACTGACTATCTCGCGTACTGGGCGGGCAACGATGGCTTCGTGCGCCACATCAAGTCGAGTTTCCGTGGTCCAGCCTTCGAAGGCGACGTGACCCTGTTCGATGCCGAAGTCATTGCCAAAGAGGCCGAGACACCCTGGGGTGTTCCGCTGGTGACAGTCAAAGCGAAACTCACCAACCAGGATGGCACCACCCTGGTCGACGCCACCGCTGAGGTCGAACTGCCGATCGGCTGAGCGGCACACTGTGCAACCAACCACACCATTCAGGCTGGACGGCAAAGTAGCTTGGGTTACTGGCGGCGGGAGCGGCATCGGCGCGGGTATTGCCGCTCTCCTGGCCGCGGCTGGTGCGACAGTGGTGATTGCCGACAACAATGACTCCAACGCCAATCGCGAAGTGGCCGCACTCAGGGAAGCGGGCCATAAAGCCGCGGCGGTGCACATTGACCTGGCGGACGAGGAGTCGATCGTCAGCGGCTGCGCGTCAGCCGTATCACAGCACGGCGCCCCCTGGGTGTTGGTGAACAACGCGGGACTGCAGGACCGTCAATTACTGTTGGAAAGCACTGCGGCTGAATGGGATCGCATCAACAAGGTCAATGCCCGCGGTCCCTTCCTGTTGACGCGTGAAGTCGCGCGCGCAATGGTGAAGGCTGGCGCGGGAGGCCGGATAGTCAACATTGCCTCGGCCGCCCTGGTGGGCTCGATTATCAAGGGACTCGCCGCCTATGTTGGATCCAAGGGCGCGCTGTTGGCGCTGACCCGTGCGTTCGCACTAGAGCTGGTGGACCACGGAATCACGGTGAATGCCGTCCTGCCAGGCGGAGTTGCAACCCCGGGCGCCATGGGCGCCAAGGGCCCGCCCGTGGAAGGACCGGCTCGCCGCCGCCCGCCGCTCGGCTTCTGCGAACCCCGGGACATCGCCGCGGCCGTCCTGTTCTTTGCAACGCCTGCGGCGCGCTACATCACCAACCAGGTGTTGGCGGTCGATGGCGGATTCTCTGTTACATAGGAGGGGACCATGACGAGTGACCTGGAAGTGACCCGCGCCAAGCTGGCACTCATGGAAGCCAAGGCGCGTTATTGCCGGACCCTGGACACCAAGGACTGGGCAGGCTACGCCGCCCTGATGACCGAGGACTTCGTGCTGGATGTGACCGAAGGCACCCAGGTGCCGGTGATCCGGGGACGCGAAGCCGCCGTGAAGCAGGTCCAGTCTTCCATCCTCACGGCCAAGACGGTCCATCAAGTCCATTCGCCGGAGATCGAGGTGGAGGGCGACGAGGCAGACGTCGTCTGGGCACTGCAGGATCGCGTGATCTGGGGGCCGGACCGCCCGTCAATGACCGGCTATGGTCACTATCACGAGCACTGGGTGCGGCGGAACGGCGACTGGAAGATTGCCTCCCTGCGGTTGACGCGACTGCTCATCGAAGTACAAAGTACTTGATTGCTTCCGTCAGCGGTTCCCAAGGGGTCGGTCATAGCGCAGAAGAAACGAAGTCGAAGAAGATCCGTTGCATTGAAATTGACGGTGGTCGCCCGCCAACTGCGTGTGACCTTCGATCAGAGCGCGGAAGCCAGCGGCCTCACCCGCGCCCAGTGGACCCTCATCGCAACGGTCTCGCGCAATCCCGGCGCCACGCAACGCCTGATCGCAGAGGCGCTGGAGGTGCGGGAAATCACGGCAGGACGGCTGGTCGACCGGCTCTGCGAGGATGGTTATCTCGAGCGTAAGGAGAATCCGACCGACCGGCGTGCCTACTGTGTTTACCTGACGCCGGGCGCACAGCCCCTGCTGGACAAGTTGGACGAGCTGGCCACGATCCACGAGAAGACCATCTTTGCGGGCTTCCAGGCCGGGGATATTGAGAGCCTGGAACAGTACCTGGATACCATCGCCCGCAACCTGTCGACCTTCCGCAAGCCCCGCACCGACACCCAGTAAGGGCCCCCGCCCTTCGCCCTTCGCCTTATCCCTCAGGCCTTAGGCCTTAGGCCTTAGGCCTGGGCGAGTCTTTTTTTGCGATCGGGAGGGGTACAACCCGCCCGCCGGCCGCTCTAATAAGTGGAGGCCGACTCCCGGCCGCCAGACTGAACGCATGGCAAACGGCTCGCTACTCCTTGGCTGGCGCAGGCTCTGGAACGCAAGTCTGCACCGATTCATCGGGCGGCAGGTGCGCGCGCGCGTGGACATCGAGGACCTTGCCCAGGAAACCTATTTGCGCCTGCTGCGTGCGCGCGACCTCAGAGACGTACGAAACCCCAAGGCCTATCTGATGAGAGTCGCAGCAAACGTCGTCTCCGAATGGCGCGATCACCAACCTCCCCTGGCAATGTTCGAAGCGGTGGACGAGGAGCTGCTGACAGACGAGCGCGGTCCCCTGCTCGAGGTCGAAGCCGAAGTCTCACAGGCGTTGGTGGACCAGGTGCTGCGTGGGCTGCCGCCCATGACACGCGCGGTAGTGCTGCTGAAGTTCCGGGACAATCTGCCGTGCAAAGATATCGCCCGGGAGCTGCAGCTCACCGACCGGCAGGTACGACGGCATCTGACGCGCGCTTACGAGCAGCTGCGGACGGCGCTGGTCGATTGAAGCAGCACGCAATGCAGCCAAACCTGAAAAATGAGCTCGATTCCACGGCGCCCGTCACGGAGCAGGCCGCCTTCTGGTGGGTCTTGTTGAATGAGCCGGGAGCCACGGCGGCGGATCATCGAGCCTTTGGCGAGTGGGTAGTCCGCTCGCCCGAGCGAGTGGCCGCTTTTCTGCAGGCGGCCCAACTGACGCATGCGCTCGAATCAAACCAAACCCAATGGCCGGATACTCCGGCCGCCGACTTGATACGCGAGGCCCTGGCTTCACGTCACGAGGTTGCGACGTTGGGCGCGCGTGAATCCAGGTCGGTGATGGCAAGACCTGCGCGCGTCACCGCCTGGGCCACCGCCGCAGGCGCCGGTGTCGCAGCGGTGCTGGCTGCGGTATTCCTTTTCTATTCCGGTCCGCAGCGCTTCGAAACCGCAGTCGGTGAGCAACGCTCGGTCGTACTGACAGACGGGTCGCTGGTAACTCTCAACACGTCGTCGGTAATTGAAGTTCGCATGGTAAAAGATCACCGGACCGTGCGACTGCTTGGCGGCGAGGCTCTGTTTCGTGTGGCTCACGATGCTGCACGGCCTTTCGATGTGCAGGCGGGCAGCGCAACCGTCCGTGCCATTGGCACACAGTTCAATGTAGATCGTCGGCCCGCGGAAACCACCGTTACCGTCGTCGAAGGTCGGGTTGCTGTCTATACCGGCAACACCCCGAATCAAGAACAGGCCACCCTGCCGCTGGGCGCCGGGGAACAGCTCACATTGGTGGCGCGCACTGCCAGCCGTCCGGTCCATGCCGATGTTGACACGGTGGTCGCCTGGACGCAGCGCAAGTTGATATTTGCGCATCGCCAGCTAGGCGAAGTCGCCGCCGAATTCAATCGCTACAACCGTCAGATCATTGAGATCCGCAGCCCCGGGTTGCGCAGCCAGGAAGTCACCGGCGTTTTCCAGGCCAATGATCCGGACTCCTTCCTGACATTCCTGGCGAAGCTGCCGGATGTCACGATCGAAAAAACAGCCGATCACATGCATTTCATTGTGAGGCAGGAAGAACGGTAGTCGGACGCTGACAAGGGGGGGCCATGAGCGTTAGCTCGACCAGGAAGATTGGATACCAGAATACGCAGTTGGGTCGGGTCATGATGCCGCTGGCGGCGTTCATGCTGTGCCTGACCGCTGTACCGCCGGCCACCGCGGCCGACGCCGCAGACATCCGTTACCCGGTGAAGATATCGGCTCAGCCGCTGGCGGCTGCCTTGCAGCAGCTCGCTGATCAGAGCGGCATCCAGATCATCTTCTTTTCCAAGGTAGCCGAAGGCCATGACGCTCCGGCGCTGAACGGCGTGTATTCCACCGATGCCGCGCTCGGGATATTGCTGCGGGGAACCAACCTGACCTTCCTGCAACTCAATGACAAGACCATTGAGGTGAGCGAGCCACCCCCGCTGCACAAGACCTCCAATCGCAAGCCCGAGCCCATCGGGCTGTTGCGTCTCGCCCAGGCCGGTCAAGCCGGCCAGGCCACGCAGGCCGAGCCGCGGGGCGCAGCCACCGTGGCGAGCCAGCCGAGTGAAGTCGAGCGCGAGCACGGCACGATCGAAGAGGTCATTGTGACCGCCCGCAAGGTCCGCGAGAACCAGCAGGACACACCGGTGGCCATTACCGCCTTCAGCGGCGAGGCTCTCGAGAAGCGCCAGATTTTCCAGACGGACAAGCTCACACAGGTCGTACCCAACCTGCAATTCGGGACGAATGCGCCGCTGGCGGGAAACAACTCATCCTCACAGGTCTTCATCCGTGGTATCGGCCAGACCGATCCGACTTCTACGGTCGATCCCGGCGTTGGTCTCTATATTGATGACGTCTACATCGGCTCCGCGGTTGGCAGCCGAATGGACCTGCGTGACATCTCTTCCGTGCAGGTGTTACGGGGCCCACAAGGCACCTTGTTCGGCCGCAACACCATCGGCGGAGCCATCCTGTTGTCAACCACCGAACCGGCAAACGAGCTTGGCGGCATGGCGCGCGGCGGATTGGGCTCCGACCATCTCTACGATGGCTTTCTGGCGCTCGACGTTCCGATCTCCAGCACACTCAAATCCCGTTTCAGTGCAGGCCGCCGCAAGCAGGACGGGTACGTCATCCGCACGGACGGTACGGACCTCGGTGACACGAACACCTACACGTTCACCAGCAAGGTTGTCTGGCAGCCGGTCGACAAAGTCGAGGCACGCTGGCTCTCGGACTACACCAATGCGGATGAGCACGGCAGTCCGCTCGTGTTTGCGTCCATCAACACCGCTGCGACGTTTCCACGTGTCGCGAGCTCGGACGCGGGCTGCCCCGGCTTCAATGGGAATTTCGCATCCCTGCCGGCGGTGCCCAACATTCCGGACCCGCGCTGTGCCAACAATTTTCAAGGTCGTGGCCCCTTCGCCAACAACGGCACCGCCCCTCTGAAGAGTACGCTCGAGGCCTGGGGCACCTCGGTCAACGTGACCTACAATCCGACGGACACTCTGGGCCTGAAGTCGATCAGTGCGTATCGCAACGTCCGCTGGACCGGAAATCGCGACGCGGACAACACTCCGCTGACCATTCTAAACACCACCTACGATGTCCATAGCTGGCAGGCGAGCCAGGAGCTGCAGGCCATCTATCACCAGAAGGCACTGACCGGCGTCATCGGCGCATACTATTTCAAGCAATATTCGCATGACATTGCCGGTGTCGAGCTCAATCCACCGCCGCCGGGAGTGCAACGCGACAGCGACAACAATGTGGTGGACAACAAGAGTTGGGCCGTATTCACGCAGTGGACCTACAACCTCGACGAGCGGCTCGGAATCACGGCCGGCGCACGCTACACACAGGACAACAAGGGCTCTTATCCTGATCAGTTCGACTATTCCGCACCCACCATCAAGCAGGTGCCGTTGCGATGGTACCGGGACACTTTCTCCGCGTTTACGCCATCGGGCTCCGTGAACTATCGCTGGAACCGGCAGGCGATGACCTATGTGAGCTACTCGGAGGGCTTCAAAGGGGGTGGTTGGAACAGCCACTTCAACTCCGTGCTCACCCCGCAGCAGCAGGCCGCGCTGCAGGAGTTCAAGCCCGAGAAGGCCAAGAGCATCGAGCTGGGGACCAAGCTCGACCTGTTGGGTAACACGGTGCGTGTCAACCTGGCGGTGTTTGACTCGGACTACAAGGATATGCAGATCACCTATCGCGGCCCGGCACCCGCGGGCGTGGCCCCATTCCTCACCAACGCCGGCAAGGCAACCATCAAGGGCGCGGAAGCCGAGCTGACCTGGGCCCCTACGATGGACTGGAGCATAGAGGGGAGTATCGGGCACCTGGAGAGCAGCATTGATAAATTGGAGATCAACCCGCTTGCCGTGATTCCTCCGGGGTTGCAGGTTGGGAATGCCCTGCCCTTCGCGCCTCGATGGCAGGGACACGTTGGGGTCGCTTACACCGCTCATGCGGCCGGACTGCAATTTACGCCGCGAGTGGACGCCTCGTATCAAAGTCGGACGTTCTTCGACGCGACCAATACCCCGCAAATTGCCCAGCTGGGCGGCTATACCGTTCTGAACACGTCCTTTGTCGTTGCCCCGGCAACGGGGCCGTGGCGTGTCACGCTTGGCGTGAACAACGCGACGGACAAGCTCTACGCGGTAGCCGGAAATTCGTCACTGTCGACGGGAAGCGGCTACGCGGAGATTGCATATGCGCGGCCGCGAGAATATTTTGGGGTTGTGAATTACGCGTTCTGAGCCCCAGACGCCGTCCAGGAAGCGGTTTGCGAGTCAACGAATCTGTCGAAGTCTCGACCCTGTGGGAGTCGCCGCAAAAGCCCACGGCGTGCTTCGTGTTGGCACATGGCGCCGGCGCGGGAATGCGGCATGCCTTCATGGAGTCGGTCGCAGCGGCGCTGGCCGCCAGGCAAATCGCTACGCTGCGATTTCAGTTTCCCTATATGGAGCGCGGATCGAAGCGGCCCGATCCTCCGGCGCTGTGCCATGCGACAGTACGGGCTGCGGTTGCGGATGCCCGGCGGCGCACAGACGCCCCCTTGTTTGCCGGCGGCCGCTCTTTCGGTGGCCGCATGGCCTCACAGGCCCAGGCGGCGCAGCCATTACCCGGGGTGAAGGGTCTCGCCTTCCTGGGATTTCCGCTGCATCCCGCCAAGCGGCCCTCTCAAGAGCGCGCCGAGCATCTTTTCAAGATCGACGTCCCCCTGCTGTTTCTGCAGGGCACTCGCGATGAGCTCGCTGAGCTGCCTCTGCTGGAGTCCGTAGTCGCACGGCTGGGCAAGCGCGCCAAGCTGAAGTTGTTCGCTGCAGCCAATCACTCGTTTCACGTTCCAGCCCGCAGCGGGCAGACGGATGAGATGGTTTTCAACGAAATGGTGGATACGCTCGTGGAATGGATGTCGGACTGAATCAAGCGGATTGCTGCGTCAGCATATCCACATAGGCTGTTTCAATGAGTTGCGAGGGCTGAACACCGAGTTGGTGCATCAAATCGTGCGCCTCACGCACGCCCACTTCCACTGCCTCACCTTCCTCCAGCACCACCTCCAACTCCAGGAATTCCCCCAGCCCCGCAACTCTGTCGAGGTGCACGCGCGTTCTACCCACTATGAACAACGTGCGCTGCTTACGAACTCGGCCTGATTCACCATACGCCAGGGACAGCGATTCGCGCAGGATGTCCGGCGTTGACGTAGGTGAGAGCAAGTAGAAAGATTCCTTCGGGCCGTGTTGATTGGCTCGACGGTAGAAGATGAGCTCGCCGCGTTCGTGCGAGAAGGCTCGCAGCTTCAGTCGCCCATTTTCGCACCGGAAGAAGGTGTCATCCTGCAGGATCTCGGTTGGGCCGTGGTCGGCGATGGGAGCAACTTTCAGCGCTAGCTCATTTACGCTCTGTATACGGGCCTTGATCTCTACGTTTCTTGCCATGGTTCTCTCAAGCCTTGGTTTTTCACGACAGGCGATTCCACCACCAGGCCGCGCCGAACATCGCCACCATGGTCACCGAGACGACCAACTTGATGAGGGCGCCGACAATCAACCCGATCCAGGCACTCACGCCCACATGCGTCGAGCGCAACACGCTGTTGCCCGCAGAAAGCTCACCAATCACCGCGCCCACGAAGGGACCGAGCAGCAACCCGGGCAGGCCGAAAAACATCCCGACCAGCGTTCCCAGCAAGGCACCCCAGACAGCCTGCTTGCTGGCGCCCAGCCGCTTGACTCCCAGCGCTCCCGCGAGCAGATCAATGGCAAGCCCGACAGCGCCTACCACGGCAATTGCTATCAACCACCCGGAGCCGAGGTGACGATAGTGGTCCACGCCGGCGGCGAGCCAGATTCCGGCGAAGATCAAGGGAATGCCCGGCAGGAAAGGCAACACCGCGCCCACCAGGCCCGCGACCATCAACGCGGCGGCAATGATGTACAGCAGTGTGTCCATGGACAATGAGACCCCGGTCAACCAACGTGGCTCAGTCAACTATTGTTGACTGGATGGCGATCCCGTGTCCCAGCAACTGGGTGACCAGCGATTGCGCGGCGACTTCCAGCAGATGTTTCTTCTGCATTTGTGTCAAGGACTTCGTGAAGGACAGGCGTCGGTCAATGTGTTCCTGCCCGGCCTCGTTCCGGGACCAACGCAAGCCGATGGTGATTTTCCCGAGCGCCCAGCCATTGCGTCCGGCATTCTCTCGCAGGGCAATCGCGGTACAAGCACCGAGGCTCGCGAGCAGCAGCTCGCGTGGTGCGAAGCCAGCGTCACTGCCTCCCGCAGACGCCGTAGCATCAGCCGTTAGATAGTGATGGCCGGAAACGATTTGTTGAACATGTTGATGCTCATTGATCACGGTTACGTGAGCCATGGGAGATCCTTTCGCCGTCAGGCGTGGCACAAAGGTGATCGGTGACTGCCGCCCTCATTCTACGGCGATCCGCCGCCGGCTGCAGACTTCTCAAATCGGCGGGTTTACACTGCTTCCGCAGGAGACTAACGTCCGCAATGCTAATTGACATCTCGCCGCTCAAGCGCAACCGCGACTTCCGGTTATTGTTCATCGGCCAATTGATTTCCTTCCTGGGCAGCATGGTCAGCTACATGGCCGTCCCCTACCAGGTCTATCAACTCACGAAATCCAATGCGCTGGTCGGCGCGCTGGGAGCCGCGCAACTGCTGCCGGTGCTGATTTTCGGGTTGCTCGGGGGTGCGTACGCGGACCGCGTCAATCGGCGTCGGTTGATGATTGTGAGCGAGTCTGTCATGGCAATGGTTGTCGGCCTGCTGTTGCTCAACAGTCTGCTGCCGAGTCCCTCGCTGGTGGCTATTTTTGTCCTGGTCGCGCTCCTGCAGGCCGTGACCGCCTTTCATACTCCTGCAATGGAGGCACTCACACAGAAGCTGGTGGACCCGGCCGAGTATGCCGCCGCGGGGGCCTTGAGTGGCTTTCGGGGCTCCGCGGGTGCCATTGCCGGACCGTTGCTGGGCGGCGTACTGATTGCAAGTTTCGGACTGACCGGAGCCTACCTGTTCGATTTGCTGTCGTTCATGGGAGCGGTAGTGTGCGTCACCCTCATGCGCGCAGTGCCGGACCCCGAAGTCCAGCCGCACTCCCCTCTGACGGATGCGGCAATCGGCGTCCGGTTTGCAATATCCAGACCCGAGTTGATCGGCACTTACCTGATTGACATCGCTGCGATGTTGTTCGCGTTTCCAGTGGCGTTGTTTCCGGCACTGTCGCTGCAATGGGGCGATGCCCGCATGACGGGAGTTCTGTTCTCCTCCATGGCCATCGGCAGTCTCATTGCCACGTTGTTGAGTGGCTGGAGCTCACGAATTCAACGTCAGGGCCGCGTGGTGGTAATCGCCGCCGCCTGTTGGGGTCTGTTCATCCTGGGCGCGGGCCTGGTATCGGCGCCCCTGTGGATCGTGTTTTTCCTGATCCTGGCCGGCGGAGCCGACATGGTCAGCGGGTTGTTCCGCGGCATCATCTGGAATCACTCCGTGCCGAATGCCATGCGTGGCCGCCTGGCCGGCATTGCAATGATCTCCTACATGAGCGGCCCGCTGCTGGGTAATACCCGCGCCGGCTGGATCGCCTCCGTGACCAGTGTGTCCTTCAGCATCTGGACCGGCGGTGTCGCCTGCATAATTGCAGTGATCGCGACGAGTCTCGCACTGCCGAAATTCTGGGCTTATCGGCATGATTCCCTCATTATGTCCGATCGGGCGGAGCGAAGTCCGCAGGCTCTGTGAGCCACTGCACGGGTTCGCCGCGGGTGCCTTCGCCGCCGCTGACAATCCGGTAATGTGGGGTTGGAGTTGGAGGGTCATTCAATGAGCAGCATTTCCGGTATCGGCGGCTCAAGCGCAATGCAAAACGCCTTGGGCGGCATCAAGCGCGGTGTCGCAAAAGTAGCGCAGGACGCCAATGTCATTGCCCAAGCAGGCGTGACCGGCGACAGTGATTCGATCACTGGCGCTTTGCTCGATGCTCACCAACAGGCCCTCAACGTTCAGGCCTCCGCGCGCGCCTTCTCGATTGCGGACAAGACGCTCGGCACGCTGCTCGATATCAAAGCCTGACTCGCGAAACTTCGCCGCTGCACACCCAATCGAGGCGCCGGTTTTTGCAGCTGGCCTCAGGGGCCACTGCGGCTGCGCTCGCCGCCATGCATCCGGCGGCGGCCGGTGAAGCGGTCGCGGTGGGTCCTGCGCATTCACATCTCATCGAGCGAGCTAGAGCGCTGCTAGGCTCACTTCGCTCGGCTGAGCTCGGTCCCTTCCTCGAAGCCTGGCCCGCAGCGGTCACGGAAGAGCGGCGCTCTGTCGTGCCGTCTTCAGTACCCGTTCTGCGGTGCCTGCCACAGATCGAGGCCGAAGCACCCGCTTTCAGTCAGGCGCTGGTTGCCGAGCTCTCCCGGGCCGCGCCATCGATGGCTTGGCGCCAGACCTACAAGTTGGCTGATGTCGGTGCGAAGTTTCTGGAGAACTACGGGTGGAGCGAAATCGTGGGACTCAGCGGCGAGCTCCCGAGCCAACAAATTGCGTGCGGCTTTCTGCTCCTGGGGCCGGCGACGCACTATCCCCGCCACAGGCACGAGGCCGAAGAAATCTACATACCTCTCGTCGGCACTGCGTCGTGGCAACAGGGTGACGGCGTGTGGCGGGACAAGTTCCCCGGGACAGTGATCCATCATACGAGCGACGAGCCGCATGCCATGCGGACAGATGCGCGGCCACTTCTCGCGCTCTATTTATGGCGCAGCGCCAACCTCAATCAGAAGTCGCGCATCGACCGCAGTTGAATCAGCGGCTCTGCGAGCAACAACGGCACCGCCCAACAAGCCCACGCCATCAGCGTATCAACGTCGTCAGCAATTGGATCCTCCGGAACATGGATCCAACTGCGAAGCCAACTCGAGACCAGCCGATAGGTCACAAATGCAAATGTGACCGTGTAGCTGCGTAACATCCACTCGCGGTGCTGCTCAATGCGACGCGTGCGGATCGCGTACAACGCCATCCCGGTCGTCACCACCCATGCCACGCAGAGCATGAAAAGCCCAACGCTGTAAGGTAGATGAGCCGGAATCGTGAACGCCAGGTAGAAGCCCCCGAGACTGCCGATCAGCACCGCCCCACCGTAGACCTTGCCGAGTACGCGGTGCAGCCCACTGACTCGGTTCGTGAGCCCTAGCCAGATTTGCACGAGCCCCGCCCCGATGGCGAGTATCCCGCCGACCAGGTGCAGGACCAGCCCCGCACGGCGCGGCCAGAAGTACTCGGTGTAGGAGGCGATCGAATAGTCGGTCAGGTAGTGAATCCTGTGGCCGATGAACCACAGCAGTGCCGCGGCCAGCGCGGCGAGCACGATCATCAGAATCACGTGGGAGTCATGCGCGCGTGAGGCTGGAGCGGCGACGTTCATCGGTAGACCCCTTACAAAGGCACGAATGCCCCCACCAGTGTACCCGAGGGGCTCAACTCGATGCTCCACTGTGAGGAGCCGCGCTCGTGCTGGACCTGGTAAACATCCATACCCTGTCGGGTAACCTCGAGCAGTCGAATGGACTGAACCGCGCCCAGCTCAGACAACTTCACCTGCAGTTTGGGCAGATCCTTGTGGATGGCCGCGGCCAGTTGCGGATTCATTTCCTGCAGATTCGGTGCGCCCGAGGTAATGCCCGCAATCAAGCGACGCAACATGGCCTCACTGCCGGGCGAAGGCGCCTGGGCCTGAACCTTGGTGTCCAGGGCAGCTCGTATTTTTTCCACCGCCGGCGCCTCGATGCGGCTCATTGGAGTGTTGGCGCCGTTTTGATGAAGAGTGGCCGTCGTCACATGGCCCGCGGCATCCGCGGCAAAACTGAGCTGCGCGTCGTTGTGCAAGTAGAAGAAGGTAGTCGGGCTCTGCGGATAGACCGGATCCGCGGACCGCGCACCTGAGAACTGGACGGTCAGATGTTGTCCGTCGCGCTTCACCTCGACGACGGCAGCGCCGCCGTAATCGTAGTATCCGCTATAGCTTTCGAGCGTAGTCGTCGGAACTGGCACGAGAACCGGCTGCGATGCAGAGTTTCCCGGGGGCGGCGCAACCTGGGTAGCAAAGGCACCCAGTGTCAACGACAGACAGCCGAGCATCGCCGCCAGGAGCCGCCATGATTCAGGGGTTTTCCGTAGCATGATAGTGATCCTCTCTTCCAGAAATGATCGGGGTTCAGACATTGCCGTCACAACAGAAATTGAAGTTGACTGCCGCTGGCCCACCGCCAGCAGAGTCTCGCCATATGACCGCGCATCTTCTCCGGACCTCAGCACCCGCAAGTCACAGTCGACTTCGACACAGCGACGCAGTCGCCGCCATTGCCACCATAGGGGCAGGTTCCACGGAGTACACACGAGGATTGCGAGCGCCACAGCCAGAATCCACGGGTCGTGCGCTTCCAGGTGAGAGCGCTCATGTGCGATCACCAGCGTCTGCTGCGACTCAGGCAATTCCAACAACCAGCCCGGCAGCACGATGCACGGTCTCAATAGACCCACCACCGCGGGGCCAATGTCCGGGGCCACAAAGACTGCAGTTCCAGCCACCGTTCGAGTAGTCCACCGGCGCCGCCGCAACCGCAGCTGTGCCCCGCTGCAAATCAACAGAAACAGCAGAGTGCCCGAGGCCAGTCCCCAACAAGAGCGCAGCGCGGTGTCAATGGCGGGCGAAGTCAGGGGCTTGCGGGTGTAACCGAAGATCCAGTTCGTGGGCGACAACTGCCCCGCGCTCGCCTGCGCAAGCGGGACATCCCTGGCGGCTTCGGCACGGTTGCCGATCACAGGCTCACCCGCGGCTATCAAGACCGGGATCAGCAGCGAGGCAATCATGGCAGCCACCCAGATCCAACGACTCGGCAAACCTTGTAGTCGTGCAACCTTCTCGGCACACAGTGCCGCCACAGCGACTAGCAGTGCGACCAGGGCGACATAGATCATCCAGTCGAGCATCAGCCTTGCTCCTTGTCGGATTTGCCGTCCAGGATCTTTCGCAGGCGCTCGAGCTGCTCGGCGGTCAGCTTGCGATCGGATACCAGGTGCGCGAGCAGCAGCTCGGAGGAACCCTCGAACAGTTTTCCCAGCAGGTGGCGCACCGCGCTCTTGCGGGCCGCTTGCTGCTGGACCGCGGCGAAATATCGGTGCCCACGACCCTCCTCTTCGTGCCCCACGTAACCCTTGGACTCGAGGGTACGCAGGATGGTCAGGACCGTGGTGTAGGCGAGGTCGTCGCTCAAATGCGCCCGGACTTCGGCAACGACCGACGGGCCGTGTTCCCACAGCACTTGCATGACGTCGGCTTCGCGATCGGTGAGCAGTATGTCCATGGGCCACCTACTATATCCATAGTTGATAATACCGGCTCTCGCCAAGCTGTCAACTATGTTTATAGTTCTTAAGGGTCGCAGCCCGGGAGCTCCCCCGCCGGCCGCAAGACCGCTGCGACCTTGGGCCAATCACGGGCGTGGCCGCTTGCGGAATCGCTCGAACCGGGAGGCCGGCCGGTTGGATTCACAGTGGAGACGACTGCCCCCCGGCGAGCCTGCGGCGGTGGGATAGTCAGTGCACCCGGTCAGTGGGACTGCGGAAAGTCGCCAGCACCGGGTGTGCGCGAATGGACACAGGCAGTGTAGAAGGAACGACCATGCTCATACTCAGTCGACGCCCAAACGAATCGCTCGTCATCGGCTCAGAGGTCACCCTTACGGTGTTGGGTATCAAGGGAAATCAAGTGCGGCTCGGCATCGAGGCGCCACGCGACGTAGTAGTCGATCGCGCGGAAGTCCGCCGTCGCAAGGTACGCGAAGCCAACTTGACTGCGGCCACCCTGCTGCCCAACTCCTTGACCACAACGGAGTAGCGCGACATACAGTCTTTTCAGGAGTCCGGCACTGGGTGGACGGCCGGCATCAGGACTGCATACGATTCGTCGGGTGCGACCCCTCGATCACATTCACAAGCTCGATGATTGCTTCGCCGATTTCATTGTCGACATCACCTGCCTGAAGTGTGGACGCGGTTCACTGTTCAGGCCGGCCGATCTCGCTGCGCTAGTGGGTTGGAAATGCCCGCTGCCCGACCTGGCTCCGCGCATGCGCTGCTCGCATTGCGGCTCCAAGGGCACAGTGCGCATCGTCGCCCGCGCGGTGCCGCGACCCCGCGGCCTGCCTAAGAATCCGCACTGAGAATTTCAATTTCCAGAAATGCAAATTCAAACGCGTTGGCATTGATGACATTGTGCTCAACGCCTGCCCTGCGCGTATAGCTGCGATGCCTGAGTAACTCCGCAACCTGCGAGGTCCCATCCGGTTGCTCGAGGAGCAGCTTGCCGTCCAACAACGGCACGACAACGTAGTCGTGCTCATGCCGATGCCAGCCGGTTTCGGCACCGGAGGCGAAGCGGTACTCGGTGACCCGGACGTGTGGCTCGTTTATTTGAATGGTTGCGACGGCTTTCGCGCGTGTGGTCATGTCAGGCCGCGATTTGATGTTCGTAATACGGTCGTGGGCGATCAGTGAGAATCTCCTCCAGCCGCGCCTTGCTCACTCCCTGCGGTCGCAGCCACTCACCGATATTCTCCGGTTTGATGGCAATGATGCAGCGATTGTGGCCCGTGGCGGCCACCTCAGGCGGAGGCTCATCGGTGACCGCCGCGAACGAATACAAATCCGGATCCGCCTTATTCGTCCAGTGTGACCACAAGCAGGCCACCAGCATGTCCATGGGTGGATTGGGATTGAAGTTCAACACCCGGTTCTCGGGCTTTTCTCCGGGCGCGAGCTCGCGCCTCTCGAACAAGTGCAGAGGCACGTTCTCGTAGAATGAGCTGACCACCATCACACCGTGATGTGTGCCATACAAATCAGCCCAGAACCCGTTCAGATTATCCCGGCGCGCGTTATACGTTCCGGGATATCGCTCATCATACGTAGCCGGCTTCCCTTCCAACCGACACTGATACCGCATCGGCCGGATCAATAGCCGATCGCCCTCGCTCACCAGGATCGGTACGAAATACCGGGGAAAGATCCGCTCGTCGTCTTCCCGGAATTCCGTCCTGCGCAGGTCGGACAGGCGCTGCACGTAGGCCGCAATCTTGTTGGACGCGATTCGAACCTCGTCGCGCGCCTTTTTCGTTTCCTTGGTCTGCAGCGCTCGCTGCGCATCCGCCAGGCGCTTTTTCTGTTTGAACAGGTCGGTTTCCCAACGCTGGCCCAGGGTCTGGCGGTAAGCTTCGATGGCCGCTCGAATCCGCTGCCCCGTTTCCGTCTCCGGATCCTGGAAGTTGCTCTCCAGGGCGCGGGCGACCTTGATGTCCTCTTCCTGCAAGCGACGCTGAAACACCTGCTCGAACAAAGGCCAATCAATGTCCGCGCCGAAGCGCCGCGCGAGCGATCGAAGGGTTTGCTGGACTTTGGCGGAGTAACACACGGGGGTAGACGCACTTATAACCCACCATCCCCGCGTCAGCAACCGCACGGAAGACCACTAGCGAGGGGTCGGCGCCTCGCCCGCGAACCACTGGGGCTCGAGCGCCCGATGTTGCGGCCAGACCTCGTCCAGTGTATTCGCATCGTAGAGGCGGCCGTTCTTCATCACTTGGTCAACCGTTCGACTGTTGCGAATGTCCACCCGCGGATCAGCGGTCAGAATGACCAGGTCGGCAAACTTGCCGGCCTCGAGACTGCCGAACTCACCCGCACGACCGATAGCTTCGGCCGATCCGATAGTCCCCGCGCGCAGCGCCTCCAACGGCGTCATGCCGCCTTGTACGTGAGCTTCCATCTCCCAATGAAATCCCGGGCCCGGAACCTCACCGTGCGCACCCATTGCCACCACACCGCCAGCACGTTGGATGTTGGCTATGTCGCCGCCGATCCGGGGATACACGAAAGTCGCAGGCTCCGTCCAAGGGCGGGTCAGCGCTGCGCTCGTTGCCACGGAGTACGGCCGAAAGCGCAGGAACTTCGGATCGGTCAGAGGACGGTCGCGGATGACAAAGTCATCTTGCGCGGCACTGCCCCCGTTTTTGATCTGCAGTGTGCCGTCATAACTGGTCTTGCTGCGGGCGATGAATTGCACGACGTCACGGTAGATCGGCGTAGCAAGTGAATGCTCGTTGCCGGCATAGCCGTCCATGATCTGGGTCAGATCCAACTTCAAGGACAGCGACCCTTCGGTCGTCGGCATCATTCCCATTGACGCTGCAGCCTGGATCAACCATTGACGCTGCCGTCGATTGCCAATCAGATACTGCTTCACGTTACGGGTGCGGTAGTGATCACGATACCGGCTGAGCAGCGCGCGAGCATCGTCCACTGATGCCAGCCGGTTGTATGAAAACATCGCCATCCCTGTACTTGGGACACGCGATCCGACCGCGAGGCCCGCATCCACCATATCCTGGTAGGCGAGCATGTCGATGCTCAGCGTCGAGGGGTCAAATGAAGTTGTGACCCCGTAGGCGAGGCGCGCCGCCAAACCCCAAGGCTGGAAGCTCAGCACATCGCGCCGGATGTCGGCAACATGGTCATGGACATCAATGAACCCCGGCAGAATGGTTTTTCCGCTGACATCACGAATGGTTGCATCAGCGGGCACAGGGACGGATCCCGAGGGCCCCACCGCGGCGATTCGCCCATCGCGGATCACTACATCGCCATTTTCAATGATTTCATCGCCATGCATGGTGATGAGACGCGCGCCGCGCAATACGACACTGCCACGCGGTTCGTCCCGCGGGACTTCCACCACCGCTTGAAACGCCTCCGTTCCGTGGCCAACGGTCGGAACGTCCGCGGCCCAGCTCGGCTGTTCCGCTGTGTTGAGTTTGATGTCGGCCAGGGAGCGGCGGTAGAAAGTCGAGCCGATCGCCCAGGTGATGGTTTTTCCGCCGTCCGCCCATTCGAAGAAATCCGCTCCGACAGCGGTGATTCTGCGGTGGGCAACCTTGGGGTTGGACAGATCGATGACCTCACCGGGCGCCGGGGCGGCCAGCACGTGCAACTGCTGGGCAACGAGCGCCAGCACCCAATGGCCATCAGGACTGATCCGGCTGTCATCCACGGGCGCGGTATGGTCCATGAAATACCAGCCCGGCCCACGAACTTCCACGGCGGCCTTGGGGATCCCCGTGTTGATATCAATAGTGGACAAGCCGTTGGCGCTGCGCACATACACCCGATTCTTGTCGGCGGCGAAATGCGGCTTGCCGCCAATTTCGCCGGTCGCAACCCCACGCACATGGCCACCCGATACTGGAATCGACACCAGGTCGGCCTGGCGGATCTGTCCAAACTCCATCGATAGATTCAAGCGACCCTGGTTGCTCGAGCGAACGACTAACACAGCCTTGCCGTCTGGTGTGAAGACGGGGCGAGTGTAGTAAGCCGGCATATCGCTGATGCGGCGTACCGCGCCTCCATTGGAGGAAACGATCCATACGTGACCTGCGTCCTTGGCGGTCCAGGTAATGAACGTGATGTAGCGTCCGTCAGGCGACCAGCTTGGATGGAACTCAGGTGGCCCATCGCGCGTCAGCCTGTGCGGCGGCGATTGGCCGTCCAACGGCATGAGGTAGATTCGCCCCAGTGCGGAAAACGCGAGTTGTTTCCCGTCGGGCGATTGTTCCGGTGTTTGGATCAAGCGGGCACGAACGGGGCCGGTGTCCTGGGTGATGGCAACGCGCGTTTGCGGCCCCAATTCGACATCTACTGCGGCCTTGAAGGGAATCGGTACCGGCGGACCGTCATCGACGGGTACTTTTTCCAACTTCCCGTGGCGACTGAGAATGATTGCCTTACCGTCGCGCGTAAAGGTGTAGCGCGGCTCCAGATCCTGCCAGCTCGCGGCCTGGATCTGGTCGTGCTCAATCGGGAATGCGAGCCAGCGATCCGTGCCGGTCGTCAGGTTGCGCACGCGTATTCCAGATTGGCCCTGAAAGCGGGTCGCGTAGGCGAGCCAGTGGCCGTCGGGGGACAGGACGGGTCGATAATAGGGAATCGGGAACGAGCGTCGCGCCGGGCCGCCGGGATCCGGCAGGATGGTTTGCTCGAAACCAGTGGCGATATTGCGGCGGACAATGGACCACGAGTCAACACCGCCGCCTTGATCTGACGTGCCCATGCGCCGGGAGAAATAGAGATCGCGGCCATCGGGGGAGACAACCGCTCCGAGGCTGCTGATGCCGGTGTTGCGGGGCTCGTCGGGTCCTTTAACGGGAACTACGAGAGTTTCCGAACCATCGAGCCCATAGCGCCACAACTCGTAGTTGTCGACGCTCCAGGAGTACCGGCTCACATACAACGATTGGCCGTCGGGACTCCAAGCCGGCGAGATGAGCATCGAGTCATCATCGCCAAAACTGATTTGCCGGGCATCGCTGCCGTCTGGCCGTACCAGCCACACGTTTTCCGCGCCCGATCGGTCGCTGACAAATGCGATCCAGCGGCCGTCAGGGGAATACGTGGGTTGTGAGTCGAAAGGTAGTCCGTGCGTGATTGCCTTGGCCTGCCCTCCTGCTGCGTCAATGGAGTACAGATCCCCGAGCAGATCAAACACCAGCCGCCGCCCATCGGGCGACAGGTCGATCGACATCCAGGTGCCTTCGTCAGTGTCGAACGCAATGTGTCGGGTGGGTTGGAGGGGAAGCGACTGGCCGGAGGGCTGGTGGGGTCGCTGGAGGACGGGGGGAGTCGCGGTTCCACTCGCGAACACCGCGGCGCACCACCCCATGACCAGCAGGCGCAATACGACTCGAGCGCCACCCCTCATGGCTTGTGGACTCGAACCTCTAACCCGGCTTTCGGCATATACCGATCGCGCAATTCGGTTTGATGGGTCACCAATGACATCTCTTTACCCGCTATCAACACAGTCACCGGGAGCGTTGCAGGTTCCAGCGGATCGGCGTCCCAGATCACGAGGTCGGCATCGCGGCCGGGTGCGATCGTACCGCATCGGTCCGCGACACCCCAGATTTCCGCCGGTACCGAGGTGATGGATTTGAGACCCTCGATGTACGGGAGCCCATTCGCGACGGCGAGCCCCGCACCTTCACGCATGGACAGTCCAGCGTTGTAGCTTTGATGAATGCCGCCCGCGACCACAACGGTTGCGATCGTAACGCCGGCCCTGTGCAACAACGCGGCATTGTCCAGACGCGCACCCAGCTCATCAAAACCGGTCGGGAGATTCGCCTGGGGATCGAGAATGACCGGAATCTTCGCTGCCGCAAGCGCCTCAGCCGCCCGCCACGCCTCGATCCCGCCCACAATCACAACCTTGAGTGAGTAGTCGTGAGCCAGCCGGATGGCCTGGAGAATATCCGACTCCCGGTTGACCGAAATGGCCAGGGGTACCTTGCCGGCCAGCACCGGCTCGAGCGCGACGAACTCTGGGGTCCGCGTTGCGGGGCTGGCCGCTGCGGCCAAACCCGTCTTCGCCGCATCCAGGGAGCTTCGCAGCAACTCCCATTGGGCCGCCCTGGAGCCTCCGGCGTCGCCGCCGCTGCGTCCTCCAATGACCGCAAAGACACCGATGTGCGTACGGTCGAGGAGATCGCTGGACTGCGCCAGGCGCAGCAGCGCGCCAGAGCCTGAGAATGGCGCCACGCCGCTGTGAATGGGATAGGTGATCGCCCTGCTCACGCCATCCGCGCGAGCCAACTGGATGAGCGTGGAATTCGCATTGATGGCGTATTGCACATCAAAGGCGGCACCCAGGGATCCTGACTTGATGCCGGAGTCGACAGTCTCCGTGGCACTCGACACTTCGAGCAGACCGAGGTGGGTCGCGGCGTGAAACAGTCCCGGAGTGACGGGCCTGCCCTTCGCATCTATCACTCGCGCTCCAGCGGGCGCCGCGCCACCGGAAACGACGGAGGTGATTTTTCCGTCAGCAATTACAACCGTAGCGTTGTCGACCGGCTCCGCGGAGGTCATGGTCCAGGCCTTGGCGTGCGTGATAGCAACTGTCGCGGCTGCCGCATGATGTCCGGCGACGAGGCATCCCAAGGCCATGAGTTGGAGCCAGGGCTTCATGGCTGACCCAGCAGCAGATCAGGGCCGGGAGAACTGCGCGGATTGCTCCGGTCGTACGCCAGGGCGCCGTCAATGAACACCTGGTCAGCATGGGTGTAAACAGAGAACGGATCTCCCGACCAGATGACCAGATCCGCGTTGCGGCCGGTACCGATCGCGCCGATCCGATCACCGAGGCCCAGTGCCCTGGCGGGAATACTGGTGACCCAGCTAATGATGTGTTCTGGGGGAAGCTTGAGGCCCGCACGCTTGCCGACCGCAGCGGCCTTCGCCGCCTCAATAGTCAGTCGCTGCCCCACCGTGGCAGAGTCCGAATGCATCATCACGCAACCGCCGGCGGCATCGACAATTGCCGCGTTCTCCCGGATCGCATCCTCGAGCTCCATTTTGAATCCCCACCAGTCCGACCAGACGGCCACGCAGGTCCCGGCGGCCTTCAACTGGGGAACGATTTTGTACGCCTCGGTCGCGTGATGAAACGCACGAATCCGGAAACCAAACTCCGCTGCGACACCCATCATGGTGGTCATGTCGCCGGCGCGGTAGCAATGCATGTGCACGGGGATATCGCCGGTCAACACCGCGGCCAGTGTGTCGAGCTTCAGATCCCGGGCCGGCGGCGCAGGCCTGGCGCCGCTCTCATAGTCGCGCCAGCCCTGCAGATATTCCTGCGCTTGCAGAAACGCCGCCCGTACCAGGGCGATCTCACCCTGCCGGCTGTTGGGAGCGCGGCCCTTCTCACCGAAATAGCTTTTGGGATTCTCCCCGCAGGCCATTTTCAGTCCCTGCCCTGCCCCGGGAAACTTCATGGCGCGCACATCGGCCACGGGTACCGGTTTGACAATCACCGAACGGCCGGAGAACAACGGAGTCGAGCCGGGAAGGATCTGCAGCGTCGTGACACCACTGCGCAGAGCAGCGACAAATGCCGGATCCTGCGCGTTGACCGCATGCTCGATCCAGGTGTCAGCCGCATTCGGATCGCTTATCTCGGCAACATCCGAAGAGTCCATGTCGCCTGAGGTGTACGGCAGCGGGAAAACACCATCATGGCTATGTACATCGATGATCCCTGGCGTCACCCAACGGCCCTTGGCATTGATGACCTTCGCCCCGCCGGCACTCAATCCCTGGCCGACCGCCACGATTTTTCCGTTCCGGACCAACACATCCGCACTGTCCATGCGATGTCCGAGGCCATCAAGGACAGTCGCTCCCTGGATCAGGGTGTCATTACGCGGGAGCGGTTGATAAGTGCTCGGGTAGGGATCAGTGGTGAATGGCAGTGGTATGCGAGTACTTGCTTCGGTGGCGCCGGCGCCCGCACCCAAGGTTGCGGCGAACAGACCAGCCGCGGCGGCAAGGACAACGAGCCTCATGTCACTTTCCGGGGAGGCGGCGCCGGCTCCGGATTGAATTGGTCCATCCAGCGAACGAGCTCGGGGTTACTCAACTTCTGCATGATTTCCGCCCGTGTCTGCGGCGCTTCGTCCTGGCCCAGCTTGAAGCGGCCCCGCGCGCTCTGGACGTGAGCACGGAAGGCTATGATCCGCTTCACCAGCACCTCATACCGCTCGCCCATCCGGGCAATGGACCAGGGCTGCTGCCGGCCGTGCTCCATTGCATACACCAACTTCTCGAGGGCCTGGGCATTCTCCTGCGGCAAAAACTCGATCCGCACATCAAATTGCGCCGTGGCGTAATTCCAGGTGGGAGCCCAACCGGGCTTGGAAACCAGTTCCGGCGAGATGTAGCCCTGTGGACCCATGAAAAGAATGGTCGCCTGGGGAGCCGCACGCAGCAGCGCCACATGCGGGTTGGACAGCGCGAAGTGTCCCAGCAGGGAGACGATTGCGCCATCCGACCCCTGCTCCGCGAGGAGCGGCAGAGGCGTCGTGTTGAAGCCGCTATCACTCTGCGAGACGACCCAGGCCAGGGGGTACTCCTCGATCAACTGCAGGAAGTCCGCTTCCGTACGGGGATCAAAGCTCATGCGCGACTCGATCTACAGGTCGGCCGACACGGACAGAACGAAAGTCCGCGGCGCACCCAACACTAGATAGTTTGCTCCCGGCGAGCCACCGACGGAGGCCCAATAAGCCTTATCGGTGACGTTGTCCACGTTCACCCGCACAGTGACGAGGCGATCCCAGAGACTCATTGCGTAACGGCCCCCCAGATCGAGGCGCGTCCACGACTCGACGCTGCGCGTGTTGTTGGGGTCGATAGGCTGCGAACCGGTGTACACCACTTTACCGTCCACCGTCAGACCACGAAGCTGCGGGACGTCCCATTCCAATCCCAGATTGCCCTGAGTGTCAGGCACTCCGACCACCTTCTTGCCGTCGAGCAGACCGTCTTGCGTCTTGGTCGTCTTGGCGTCGAGCTGGGTGATACCGCCCAGGATCCGCAGACCATGCACAATCTCACCGTAGACGCTCAACTCCACTCCCTGGTTGCGTTGCTCACCATCTTCCCCGTAGACGTTGCCGACCAGGATCGTTTGCGGCTCGGTGATCCGGAAAAACGCCACCGTCCCGCCGACACGGCCGTGGTCGTATTTGACGCCAATCTCTTCCTGCTTGGACTTGAACGGACTGAATACTTCGCCGGCATTGGCCACCGGGATGGCCCCGACCACATTGGGCGCCACGGCTCCCTGGATCAGGCCCTCGATGTAGTTGGCATACACCGACACCTGCTTCGTCGGTTTGATCACCAGTCCGACAACCGGTGTGACCGCATTCTTGTCGTAACCGGAGCTCTGCGCACCCGTGTTGTAGTCATAGCTGTACTGTTGAATCTTCTGCTCGCGCGCTCCGAGCGTCAGCAGCACCCTGTCATCGGCAAAGGACAGCATGTCAGCTATAGCCACACTCGCGGTCTTCACCCTGTTGGTTGTCAGAGGTGAGAACAGGATTCCGCCCGTGAAGAAGTCCGCGGTGGGCGGCGCGACATCGACGGGGTTGTACAGGCTACTGGCAAACCCCGGGAAGAAAGCCGAGAACGCGTAGGCATTCTTGGAATTGAGCTGGAAGATCGAGCCGGAGAGGCTGACCCGGTGGCTGACTCCGAAGGTATGGAAGGCCCCGCGAATACCGAGCTCGCTGGTGGTAATCAGATCCTTGCGGTAGTTGTCGAAGCGATACGAGCTGGTGTTGCCCAACGCATCGGAGCTCGGATTGGAGAGAATGTTGTGTTCGCCGCCTTTGCGAATACCGGTTGCCGCCCAGACCTTGGCGTCCTCGTTGAAGTCATATTCGCCGCGCGCCACGCCGAAGAAATCGTGCTCCGCGGTGAAGCTCCAACGCTGAGCGAAGTTCTTGCCGGGATCCGGTGGTGCCGGCACGTCGCCCGTGGGGGTGACGCTGGGCCGCGGCGCATCGATGTGATGATCCTGCCAGCCCAGATCGACCGACACACGAGCATGCTCGCCGCGATAGTCGGCGCCGAGAGAGGCCATGCTGAGCTTGCGATTTTCGTGGTCGACGGAGTCGCTACCGTCGCGCCGCACCGCGTTGACCCGCACGCCGAACTCGTGATTTTCACCCAGGCGTCGGGAGAAATCAGCCGCACCGTAACCCTGTGATTGGTTCTCGAAACCAACCGTCAACCGGTTCACGTCTTTGTCGGGCGCACGCTTGGGCACCAGGTTGAAAGAGCCGCCGATACCGCTGCCACCGGGCGCTGCGCCGTTCAGAAACGTATTGGCGCCTCGGAAAACCTCGACGCGCTCCAGGAATTCCGCGGCAACATATTGCCGGGGTAACAGGCCATACAGGCCGTTGTAGCTCATGTCGTCGGAGTAGACGGGGAATCCGCGGACGATATACAGCTCTTGGAAATTGCCGAAGCCGCGAGCCACACGGACACCTGGATCTGACAGCACGACGTCAGCGACGCTGCTCGCCTGCTGGTCACGGATGAAATCAGCGGTGTAATTGGTCGCGTTGAACGGTGTGTCCAACATATCGAGGTTGCCGAACATACCGATTCGGCCGCCGCGGGCGATCTGACCTCCCGCGTAGTCTGCGGGCAACTCCACCTGCGAGCCGTTCGCGGTCACGACTATCGTCTCGACGGGATTGCCGTTCGCATCGGTGGCGACGTGTTGCCCTGGAGTGGCCTTGCCTGCCTCGGACTGCGCAAGCGCGCTCTGTGCCAGCAGGGTTGCGACAATTCCTCCCGCAATGCGCCAGGTGGCGCGCACCTGCAGTTGCGGGGCGGGATGAGTGGCTGAGACCATGTGAAGGCTCCTGATTTTGAAAAGACCTGCGCGGACCGCTGCTGCCTAGCGCGGCCCATCTCGTTGTGCTAACACTCTTTCCCAGACTTGGCTGCCCGAAAACATCCAATTTCGACACATTGAGGGGTCCAGTCAGCTGGCCGCGGCAGTCCGCAGCCGGCGGACACCATCCCGTGCTTCCTGTTCTGTGAGACTCGCGAATCCCAGCCGCAGACCTCGCGGCGCATCCTTGCGAGCCATGAAGGACCTGGAGGGCGCGACCCACACACCGAGACCTGCCGCGCGCGATTCGATCCGCTCGAGCGCCTTCAAATTGCTGAATCGCAACCAGAAGGCCAACCCCCCGTCCGGTATATCGAACTCCGCCAAACCGGACAACTCACGCAAGGTGGTCGCGAACGTCGCTCTGCGCTGCGCATAGATCTGGGTAACCTTGCGCACGTGGCGGCGAACCTCACCGGAGTCGATGAGATCGGCTGCCGCATCCTCAGTGAGAGTGTTACCCATGCTGTCCAGCAGCATCACCTGTTGTGCCAGCGCATTGACGACCTTGGGAGGCGCGACGATGTAGCCGATCCGCAAGGCCGGCAACAACAGCTTCGACAGCGAGCCTACATAGATCACACGCTCCGGCGCATAGCTCGCCATGGGCAACAGCGGCTGTGATTCGAAGTGAAACTCGTGGTCATAGTCATCCTCAATGACCGCGAAGCCGAACTGCCGCGCCAGATTCAACAGCCGCAGCCGCCGATCCGGTTGCAGCGCCACGGTGGTAGGAAATTGATGATGTGGAGTCAGGAAAATGGCACGCACCTTGTGCACCCGGCACATCCGCTCAACGTCATCGACGTTGACACCCTGCTTGTCCAAACCAACCGCAATGACCTTCGCGCCGCTCTCCTTCAGCACGTTGACACCGGCCTCGTAGGTCAGCGCCTCGACCAATACGACATCGCCTGGACGAATCAGCACCCGGGCGGCCAGGGCAACGCCCATCTGGCTGCCTCGCGTGATACACACGTTGGCGGCGGTTGCCATGACACCCCGTTGAGTCCTGAGCATCGTGGCAATCGCTTCCCGCAGCAGCAATGAGCCGCGCGGATCGCCGTACAGCAGCCGGTTTTCGCGTGAAGCGCGCTGCACAGCTGTCCGATACGCGCGCGCCAGCAGGTCGGCCGGAAAGAGCCGGCCATCAGGCGAGCCTTCGTCCAACTTCACCGTCCAATCACGAGGCGGCAGCGGCGCCGCCTCCATGAAGGAGTACTCGGCATTCTGCGGGCTGGGCACGCTCTCAACGACCCGACTCTGGGCCCTGCGCACAGCCATATCAGGCAACGAGGTGGCGACCATCGTCCCGCGGGTTCCGGCCGAAGCCAGCCAGCCCTGTGCTATGAGATCTTCGAAGGCCAGGACAATGGTCTTCCGATTGACCTCCAGGGCGGCGGCCAGCTCACGGCTGCTGGGCAGGAACTCGCCCGGCAACAGCCGCCCGCGCTGGATTTCATGAATGAGCGCGTGAATGATCTGCATGTACAACGGGGCATCGCGGTGCGAATCGATTCGCTCCGCAAGCAGCATCTTCCACGGTCGCAACATTCCGGTCCTCCGCCGCAAAGGCAAGCGGAATATAGCGGCTCCCGAGGGTGCTTGGACCCCTCAATTTACAAAAACTGGAGGTGGTCAGGCAGCCAACCGACGGCGGACGATCCGCTAAGCCGCCATGGCCGAAGTTGGACTGCCGCAATCGCAACTGTATATTCACGAAGATGGTGCAAGCTGGGACTTCATCCTGGTGAAGCCGCACGGCCTGGATGAGAAGAAGTGGAAGCTGGTCGCGCAGAATCTGCCCAACTGACAGCAGCGATTGCAATGAGGCTTTGGCGGAGCCGGGGGCTGGCCCTGGCGTTGCGGGCAGCCATGGTGCTGTCGGCCGTAGCGGCGTTGTTGCCAACGGCTGCTTTCGCACAAACGGATGAGATCCAGGTCTATGACGGGGAAATTGCCGACCGCGGCGTCTTCAATCTGACCTGGCACAACAATTTCACCTTCAGTGGCGCCCGCCAGGCGGAAAACCCAGGTGGTATCGTTCCCGAGCACTCACTGAACGGCGTTACGGAGTGGGCCTACGGCGTCACCGATTGGTTCGAGGCGGGTCTGTACATGCCGTTGTACACCGTGACTCGCAATCACGGGTTGCTGATCGACGGCTTCAAGCTGCGTATGCTGTTTGTCAGTCCGGGCGCCGCCGAGCGACGCTTCTTCTACGGGGCCAACTTCGAATTCAGCTTCAACACGCGGCACTGGAATCCCGACCGGTATACCTCCGAGATCCGACCCATTGTCGGTTGGCATCTCGGCCGCTTCGACGTGATTCTCAACCCCATCCTGGACAGCTCCTACAAGGGCGGCCTGTCGCAACTGCAGTTCGTGCCCGCGGCACGGCTCGCGTGGAATGTCTCCAAGGTGTGGGCGATTGCAGCGGAGGAATACGCGGATCTGGGAACGCTGCACCGGTTCGAGCGCTCCAGCGAGCAGTCGCATCAGCTATGGGCTGTCGTTGACCATCACGGACCTTCCTTCACCCTGGAGGCCGGGCTGGGATTCGGAATGACGGGCGCTTCGGATCACCGTGTGGTGAAGCTCATTGTGGAACATGACTTCAACTCGCCTGCCCGCTAGACACCCGACTCACCGATGAAACGGACAGTGCGGCTGGCTCACAAGTACCTGAGCCTCACCCTGGCTCTGGTGTGGTTGCTCCAGGCCGCAACCGGGGTGTTGCTCGTGTTTCATTGGGAGCTCGACGATTGGGGTGTTTCGGGTCCTCGACAGCCCCTGAATGCTGACAAGCTCAGCGCAGCCATCGCGCGATGGCACAGTACACACACCGACCGACAAGTGATCGCGCTTTATACGAGCGGCGGCCTGTCCGGACGTTTCGATGTTGTCATCACGAACCCCACCGGGGGTCGCGACGTGCTGCGGGTGGATGGCGAAGGGACGGTGCTGCGCGAGCGCCCATGGAACCATGACTACGCGCACATCGGTTTTTTTCAGATTGCGACGTACCTGCATCAAACGTTGTTCCTCCACACTACCGGCAACTGGATCATGGGAATCAGTGGCCTGCTGCTGTTGAGCAACCTCTGCATGGGGTTGTATCAGGCATGGCCGCGCGCGGGTCAGTGGTTGCGAGCGCTGTCGTGGCCGATAGGCAGTGGCAACCGATCGGCACCCGCCAAGGCCTATCAGTGGCATCGTGCGGCAGGACTGACGATCGCAGTTCCAGCGCTCGTGTTGGTGTTGGGTGGAGTCGTGCGAGCGTTTGATGATCCGTTGGCGTTGGCGGACCGGTTTGAGGTGCATCGGCCAGCACCGGCTTTGCCGACGCCCGTTGTGATGGCCGCGACGCCGGCAGCTACCCCGGCGCCAATGGCGGCCGCGGCGTCGGCAGGCGCCCCGGCGCCGGGCGCTCCCCCTACCCTGGCGACTGTCATCTCAACCGCTTTGACCTTGTATCCCGGTGCAACGCTCGCCGCAGTCGAGCTTCCCGATTCGGAGTCGCCCTGGTTTTTCGTGCGTGTCACACAGTCTCACGACCTGCGGCGCTTCTTTGGCACGACTGCGCTGTACATCAGCAGTCAACACGGCACCGTGCTCGCGAACTACGACTCGAAAGTGATGCCTGCCGCTGTTCGCGTTTGGGACGCCGTCTACGCATTGCACACAGGAGAGATTGCCGGCGCGCCGGGACGGTGGCTGGTCGTACTGATCGGAACGGGACTGCTCGCCTTGGTCGGGCTCGGTTTGTGCTTGTACTGCCTTCGCCGCAACCGCGGCTGATAGCGACATTCAGCCTCGGTTAAGCCAGAGCCGCTCCCAGCGCCCTTCCAGGGGGGAGAGGCCGCAGCCGGGACCGGAGCCGTTCAGCGGCCATACGGGATCCGCGGTAAATACTTCATGCGCAGTTACCAAGGGAGCGACCATGATTCACTTTCGCGCCTGGACAGTCGCCGCAGCTTGCGCAACGGCGCTGGGTCTCACAGCGTGCGGCGGCGGCGGCAACGACCTTGCCCAGCCTGATACCTTTACCACTCAGATTCTCAGCGATCCGCGCTTCGACGGCGACATCCAGCAGACTTCACCGAGCTCCTGGGTGGTCACGCAAGGCATGTCGGGCAACGTGCAAACCGTGTTTGCCGGTATCGACCCGGTGTCGCTGACGGAATTCCGCGCCTTCCTCGACTTCCCCCTGGGCGGCTCAGGCGGAGTGCCCGGCAACGCCCAGATCGATTCGGCGTTCCTGGAAATCTATGTCGATGACCTCCAGCCGACGAACGGTACACTCCCCCTGCGCGTCGACCTCGTTGCCTTTCAACCGCCTACTTTGCTGGCGAGTGATTACGACCGTACGGCGCAGCCGGCACTGGCGTCTGTCATTGTCACTCCGGACATTAACCCTAAGGATGTGGGCACCTTTGTTCCCATTGACGTGACCCAACTGATGGTCGAGGCACAGCGTCGCGGGCTCGTCGACTTCCAGGTTCGAATCATGGAGGACCTGGGGCCGGCGGTGGACACCTTGATGGAGATCGACGACACCACGGCATCGGATCGCTCGAAGTTCGCGCCACTGCTGACTGTGACGTACTTCTGATAACGCCGGCCTGGCTGGCTGCAGCCAGGCCGCCTCCTGCGCATCGAGCTATTGCGAGTCGATGATCACGTGTCCCGCTGCCAGACCTTGTGAGGTAGCAGTGACATTGATCTTGCCGGGATCGCTCGGATTTGAACGGACAATCAGCAGTGCGAGCCCGTTGAACGCCTTGCGGCGATCCGCGTGAAACGGCTCGATCGTTGCCGGATTCCCATTGTCGACAGCCGCAATGCGTCCATTCCCCGACACCTGAAAGTGCACGAGGTCAGCCGCAAGCGGGCATAAATTACCGCCGGCATCCTCGACCCGCACCGTTATAAACGCGAGATCATCACCGTCAGCGTGGATGGAACTGCGATCGGCTGACAGTTGAATTCTCGCGGGAACGCCGGCCGTCTGTCGCGTATCCCGCGCCACTTCTTTCCCGTCCTTGTAAGCAACGGCGGTCAGCGCGCCCGCTCGATACGGTACGTTCCACTGCAAACGATACTTGCTCGCAAACGTTGGTGAGTTACTCACACTGGAGCCGACAGGCAGTATGACTGGCTCGGACAGCGTTTTCTTTCGCCCCAGCGATGTGCCATTCAAGGAGAGCTCAACCTCATCCGCGTTGGAATACACCATCACGGGAATCGATTGACCTTCGCGACCGGCCCAGTTCCAGTGCGGCAGCAGATGCACCATCGGCCGCCTCGTCCATTGGCTTTGATACAGGTAAAAACGGTCTTTGGGGAATCCAGCCAGATCCACCATGCCGAAATAGGAACTGCGCGCCGGCCAATCGTGACTGACGTCGTCCTCGGATCCGAAGTAGGGAGTCGGCTCACCGATGTAGTCGAAGCCTGTCCAGACGAATTCACCCAACACGGCGGGTTGCGCATCCTGCGCAGCAAACTCCTGGTCCGGACAGTACGCCCAGGGGGGTGCAATGATGTCGTAACTGCTGATCTGCAGCGACGGGTCTTTCTCGTACTTCACCATGGGCAAGTGATAGGTTCCGCGCGAGCTGACACAGGAGGACGTTTCGGACCCGTAGATGACCCAGGTTGGATGGGCCTTGCGGATCTCGGCATAGCGGTTGGGCTTGTAGTTGAACCCGGGAATGTCCACCTCGTCCGCCAGCTTGTTCTTGATCGCATCATCCCAGTTGTTGAATGCAGAGGTCGTCGGGCGTGTCGGATCCTCTTCGTGGAAAAAGCCTGTGAGGCGCTTCGCCTGCTGCCATCCGTTGGGATCTTTCTGCTCAGGGATCTCGTTGCCAATGCTCCACATGATGACGCTGGGATGGTTCCTGTCCCGGTGGACCAGGTCACGCACATCCCGCTCCGACCAGGCATCGAAATGCTTGCTGTAGTCGTTCGGGGTCTTGGCGACACGCCACATGTCGAACGACTCGTCCATTACCAACAGGCCGAGCCGATCCGCCTCGTCGAGAAGCTCCGGCGCGGGCGGGTTATGGCTGGTCCTGATGGCATTCACGCCGGCCGCCTTCATGATCTGCAACTGCCGCTGAATGGCGCGGCGATTCACCGCGGCTCCAAGAGCGCCCAGGTCATGATGCAGACATACCCCATGCAACTTCATCGGCTGACCGTTCAGGAGAAAGCCTCGCTGCCGATCGAAAGCGATGGTGCGCACACCGAAAGGGGTAACGTAACGATCGACGACCTGCCCATCGACACTCAACTCGGTGACCAATGAGTAGAGATGGGGTTGATCCGGGCTCCAGCGTCGCGGCTGACGGAGAGTCAATTGGCTCGATATCGTTTTCGAGCCCACCGGTACATCGATGACTGTCTCGCCTTGCGTAACACGAGCGCCGCCGTCGTCCACGATCGAGGAACTAACAGCAACCTTGGTAGCCTTGCCGGTTTCATTGCGCAACTCGGTCTTCACTGCGACCGTCGCGCGATTGTCGGACACGGCCGGGGTCGTCACGTAGGTCCCCCAGCGGGCAACGTGGACAGGACCTGTCATGTCGAGCCACACGTTTCGATAGATTCCCGCGCCCGGATACCACCTCGAGGAGTGCGGCTCGGGAGTCAGCCGTACGGCCAGGACATTGGGCTGATCGCCAAAATGAAGATACGGAGTCAGATCGAACCCGAACCCGATGTAGCCATAGGGCCGGCCGCCGAGCTCATGGCCGTTGATCCACACGGTGGAATTCGACATGGCACCATCGAACTCAATGGAAATGAGGCGTCCCTGGCTGCCCGGCGCAAGCCTGAAGGCCTTGCGGTACCAGCCGGTTCCTGAGATCGGCAACGCGCCCGTGTGGGGATTGATCTTGCGGTCGAACGGGCCCTCGATGGCCCAGTCGTGCGGCAGACGCACGTCCCGCCATTGATCGTCATTGAAGTCCGCGGCTTCGGCGCCGGGTGCCTCGCCCTGAAAGAATCGCCAGTCCTCGTTGAAAGAGAGGTGCCGCGCGGACGCAGTTGCAGCCGACAGGGCCGGCGAAGTCGCGGCGCTAGCGCCGCTCGCGACCAGAAGCATGAGGAAAGCCATACGGACGCCTATGATCATGCTGTCTTCCCCCCGCTCGCCAGCTATAAGTCTGATTAATACTATAATAGCAAGCCCGCACCTGCAATTGCGGCGCAGCAACGCGCACGCCGCCCCCACCGGTGTTTACTTGCTAAGCTCGCCCGCTTGCGAGCACACAATGTGCTCGCTCTTAGGGGGATAACAATCATGCTAAAACCAATCCTATGCGCCTGGGCCCTGTTGGGTGTTGCATTGGTCGGCGGCACGGCGGTGGCCGGTCCGATCGATCGGATCATTGTCGTACAGACCACCGACCTGCCCGGCTATCTGAAGGAAGTTGACACGCTGCGCGGGCAGTTCAAGAAGGCAGGCGTTGCCGTGACACTGCGAGTCTACCGGGCGATGTTCGCAGGCCCTGAAGCGGGCTCCATTGTGGTCGCGGTGGAAATGCCCGACCTTGCGACACTCGCCAAGGTCAATGAATTGCAGAAATCGAATGCCGACATCAGCGCCACCATGGGACGCATCGCCAAGCTCCGCAAGATTGTCTCGGACAGTCTCTACGAAGAGCTCTCTCCGTAGGACGGTCCCGGCGGCCGGCTGCCGGATGCCGGCCGCTGGACAATCTCACGGCCGCGACCGTAAAGTGCGGGCGAATAACAAGAAGGCAGCATCATGCAGATGAGCAAACGGCTCGCCGCCGAATTCATTGGTACTCTCTGGCTGGTATTGGGCGGCTGCGGCAGCGCGGTGCTGGCAGCGGCATTTCCCAGTCTCGGAATTGGGTTCGCGGGCGTCTCGCTCGCCTTCGGACTGACGGTACTGACCATGGCCTACGCCATCGGGCATGTGTCCGGCTGTCATCTCAATCCGGCGGTCTCCGTCGGCCTGTGCATGGGCGGGCGTTTCCCTGCGAAAGACCTGATTCCCTACATTGTTGCCCAGGTGTTGGGTGCCTGCGCCGGCGCCGGCATTCTCTATGTCATTGCAACCGGCCATTCTGGATTCGATCTAAGCGGCGGGTTTGCATCCAACGGTTACGGCGAGCATTCACCGGGCGGCTATTCCGCACTGGCCTGCTTTGTAACCGAGGTCGTGATGACCTTCGGGTTTCTGTTCGTCATCATGGGCTCAACCCACGGCAATGCCCCGAAGGGCTTCGCGCCAGTGGCCATCGGCCTGTGCCTGACCTTGATTCATCTCATCAGCATTCCGGTGACGAACACTTCGGTGAACCCGGCCCGCAGCACCGGCCCTGCCCTGTTCGTAGGCGGCTGGGCGGTGGCGCAACTATGGTTCTTCTGGGTGGCACCCATCATCGGTGGTGCACTGGGCGGCATCGTCTACCGCTGGGTGTGCGGCGATGAGCCCAAGCCGGTTCCAGTCACTGGCAATTCGGCGGGTTGACGGCTGCAGCGCCGGCGGGTTTCAGCGCGGCGCGGCAGTTGAATCGCGAGCGAGAAACTCGAAGTCGAGCACAATGTCCGGGACCGGCGTGGGCCAACTCGAGCGCCTGGGTGAATGCTCGATAATCAACCCCACTGCCTGTCGGGCTATTTCAGTGATTGGCTGGCGTATGGTGGTCAGCAGCGGCCAGATCATGGTTGCAATCGGCGCATCGTCGAAACCGACAACGGAGAGCTCACCGGGTAGCTCGAGGCCCATCTTGTGCGCGACTGAAATGACGGCAGCGGCCATGTCGTCGTTGCTTGCGAAGATTGCCGAGGGCGGCGCCGGGTTGCGCAGCATTCGTTGGGCGCAGGCTACTCCGTCTGCAAACGCGAAATTTCCTGTTTCCACCAGGGCAGTCTCGACAGGCGCCCCGTGCGCCTGCATCTCGTCACAGAAACCCTGATAGCGTTGCTCAGTGGCACCGTGGCCGGGTTTCCCCAGTATGAAACCGATCCGCCGGTGACCGAGATCCAACAGGTGGGCCGTCAACTGTCGCGCCGCCAGATAGTCATTGATTCCAATAGATGGCGAGTCCACCACCGACTCTCGTGGCGCAATACGCACGGTGGGAATACCCGCATCCCGCAAAGTGTTGCACATGAGTCGATCGTCGCTGACTGGCGGCAAAAGGATTGCGCCATCGAGCCGCAGTTGGCGCAACAACGCAGTCACGTGGCGTATGGCCTTGGGGTTGTCCCGATGCCACTCCTCCACCATCACGTGATAACCCGACTCGCGGCACCTTTCGGCGGCGCCCGACTGGAAGTCCGTCACATAGCTGCCGGGCTTGTCGGAAAACACTCCGATCAGAAAGGAACGGTCGCCGGCCAACACCCGGGCACTGAGGTTTGGCCTGTAGTCCAGCAGCTCGATCGCGCGCATTACGCGCTCACGGGTGTCGCGGTGCACGCCACCCTCGGCATTGACCACGCGCGACACCGTTTTTGCGGAGACTTCCGCGAGCGCGGCCACATCATCCAGAGTCGCAGTTTTGCCGTGGCGCCCGGTGGGGGGTTTGAGGTTCTGGCCGGCTTCCGACGCCGGCTTGCGGTTGATCATGAGGCGGCCAGGCGGGGTGCAGGGCCAGTCACCCCGGTGACACCTGCGTCGGCGGGGAAGTAGCTGTCATGGGCCGGTGCCGCGGCGACTTGCGCCGCCGTCGAGCGCGCGAAAGAGTCGAGGATTTCAGCAAGCTTCGCCGCCGGTACTACGTCCACCAACGGATCCAGACCGGAGGCACGGACACCCAGGCCCTCCAGGATGTAAAACCAACTCAAGTCGGTGAACAGCTCGCCGGCACGCGGCCGGATCCGCCCGGTGCCCTCATACAATTCGATGCGCTCACGCAGACTGTCCGGAATGGACATGGAGCGGCAGTAACGCCACAGCGGCGTGTCTTCCCGCTGTGTGCGGCAATAGTGCAACACAATGAAGTCGCGGATCCGCTCGCACTCCTCGATCAGCTCGCGGTTGTAGAGCTCGATGTTGGTTGGATCGAAGCCACGGTCCGGAAAGTGGTCGAGCAAATGGTACAGGCCACTGATCACAAGGTGGATGCTGGTCGATTCCAGCGGCTCGAGGAAACCGGATGCCAACCCCAGTGCCACACAGTTGCGATGCCAATACTGTTTGCGGCGGCCGGTGACAAAGCGCAGCAAGCGCGGCTCGGCCAGGGGCTGCTCGCCGGTGACGGCGAGGAGATCCTCCTTCGCCTGTTCGTCCGAGCAATGTGCGCTCGAGTAGACGTAACCATTGCCAACGCGATGTTGCAGGGGAATGCGCCATTGCCAGCCGGCGGCTCTGGCCAGTGACCGGGTGTAAGGGGGGCGCGGCTGTCTGGATGCGGTGGGAAAGGCGACCGCGCGATCGCACGGCAGCCAGGCACTCCAGTCGAGATACCCGGTATGCAGCACCTCCTCAATGAGGACGCCGCGAAATCCGCTGCAGTCGATGTACAGATCCGCGCCCAAAGTGGAGTGATCTGAAAACTGGATCTCGTCAATGAAACCGTCGGCCCGCAGCTTGGCACCCACCACCTTGCGTTCCAGGCGAGTGACCCCCAGCCGCTGCGCATAGGCCCGCAGGTATTTGGCTACCAACAGGGCATCGAAGTGCAGTGCATAGCGCAGGCCCGCAGCGCCGCTGTCGGGGTTGGGGTCCGGAAACCTGAACTTGTTTGCCTCTCCGAGGGCTGCGCAGAGACTGAAATCGTTGAAGCGCATTGCACTGCCGCCAGCGCGCGCCTTGTTCCAGTAGTGATGGAATGGCCGGCGATTGATGGAGGCGCCAAACGTGCCGAACGGGTGCCAGTAGGTATGCCCGAGCTGTTGCCAGTCGGTGAACCTGATTCCGAGCTTGTAGGTGGCGTTGGTGTGGCGAACGAAGTCCGCCTCGTCGATGCTCAGGAACCGCAGCAGGTCGATAATGGGGGGAATGGTCGCCTCGCCCACCCCGACTGTGCCGATTTCCGGCGACTCAATGACAGTAATGACCGTGCCGGTCCCCGGAAGAGTGCGCGCCAACATGCTGGCGGCCAGCCAGCCCGCCGTCCCGCCCCCGACGATCGCGATGCTCCTGATGCGCATGGGGCGCACTCTACTGCACTTCCGGCGGTAGCGCTAACAAAGCTGCTACCGCCGGGGTTTCGCATGCCTCTAGAGCTTGCCTTTGAACCCGAAGAAGAACCGGCGGCCGTTGTCATCGTAGGTGAACGGCTCGTTCTGCCACTGCAGGTAGGTGTGCTGCTTCTCGTTGGTCAGGTTGACGACCGATGCCACGATGCCGAAGTGGGGACCGAAGTCATATCCGATCTGTCCGTCGAGTTGTCCATACCGCGCCGAGTAGATGGCGTACGTCTTGGGCGTCCCGTTGATGTCCTGGAAGCTGAAGAACGACCCGACCCCGGACGAGTTCAGCGCCTTGCTGCGCCATGCATACGCCAGCCGACCCGAGAATCCAGCGCGCTCGAAGTATCCGATTACATTGATGGAGTTCTTCGAAACGCCCGGGATGGGCAGATTGGTTTCGAACGAGGTGACCTGCGAGGTTTCGGAGTCCGAGCGGGTGTAGTTCGCCTGGAATCCGAGTCCATTGCTGAATGCATACTGCCCCGTCACCTCGATGCCCTTGACCTTGCCGGTACCGCCATTCACGAGTGATGTCACGTTGGCGGTACTACCACCGACGCCGTCGAGTACAAATGTCGGTATCTGTGCCGTGGTGACAAAGTTATCCACTGCCTTGTAGAACGCCCCGACGCTGATCAGTCCGCTGGCCGCGAAGTAGTTTTCCCACGCCAGGTTGAATTGCGAGGCCCGGAACGGATCGAGGCTGGCGTTACCCGCGTTGCCACCGTTGAACTTGAAGCGCACTTCCCCGTTCGGACCATCGGCAGCGCGGGTGAAGCCGTACTGCAGTCCCCGGCCGACGTCGTTGAGATTCTGGGGAGCCACCACTCGGGCTGCGCCGACCCGCAGCTTCTGGTTATCGGTCACATTCAACACGAAGTTGAACGAGGGCAGCACATCCGTGTAGGTCCGCTTCTTCTCGAACGGCACGTCGTTGGAATTCACACCGTTCCACGATGCCGTGCCAACGTACGTCGAACCGTTCGGGTTGGTCTGGCCACCATCGACCGTCAGCTCGGTTTTGACGACCCTGACACCCAGATTGGCGTGATAGGCATCGCCGACCTCACCCGCATCGGCCATGAGGAAGCCCGAATAGGTCTTCTCCTTCACATCGTACGAATTGAGCGCGTCCTTGAAGAAGGATTCAGTCCCGTTCGTGACGCCGGCCTGCGACCACAGCGTGTTGAGGTACGTGGAGGGATTCGTCATTCCGCCAGTCACCGGATTCTTCACGCCAATATTGCCAACCGCAAAGTTGTTATAGATCTGGTACAGGCTGGGATTCGTTTGCGGGGTCGAGTACGGAATCGTGGCGTAGCCGGGGTCCTGGTAATAAAGCCACGTGCCGGACGCGGCGCCAATGCAACAATTGCCCGCGGCAGTACCGGCACCCACGCCACCCAGGCCGTAAGGATTGACGCCGCTTTCCAGATACCGGCCGTGTACATAGTCGACCTCGCGATACTGGTAGCGGCCACCCGCGGACAGGTTCACCAGGTCGCCCGCCTTCGCGCGCACACTGAACTTCACCGCATACTGCTTCTCATCGACCTTGTTGGCCCAGGCCCAGTTGGACTTGAACAGCGTGTAGGCCGGATTGGACAACAGGTCGGTATAACCATAGTTGTTCGGGTAGCTGGCGGTGGGCAGGCCCGAGGTGCCGCCGTTGTTCCACACCCAGGCGTAACCGTGATTGCCATTGGTGCAGTTGTTGCTGCCGTTGTTGCAACCAGGCGCCGTGGGTTGAACCGACGGGCTGGCGCTGCCGAAGGCGCCATAAAAACCGTGCTCCACGTCGGCCTGCGCGGCCTCGTAGTCCCCGGTGGCCTTTGCATAGGCCAGGCCCAGGTCGCCGGTGAGCCAGTTGCTGCCGCCGAAGCGGGTGTTGAGCTGGAAGTTGTGGGCGGTGGTCTTGTTGCTTTCGTACAGGGTGGCGGTTTCCGCGCCATTGGCCATCATGGTGGCCGACTGGATCACCCCGTTGCCATCGATTGAGTACGGCTGCGACGGATCAATACCCGGGAATGAGGCCGGGGCCGCCGCCGCGGGCGGCGTCACTGCACCGGTCACCGGATCGATCTGAAACCCATGTGCCGGCGAGTTGTTCTGGCCGCTGCCGCCCGAGAACCAACCCTTGTCGGAGAACGTCGTGGTGGTCTCAGTCTCGTTGATATAGAAATAGTTGAAGGCGCTGCTGATATCTTCCGACCAGCGCCATTCGGCTCCGAGCGTGGCACCCTTCGTCTTGATCTGATCGAGGATGTCACTGAAGTAGGCGAGCTGCGGATCGATGTAGGTCTGGCCGCCCGGCAGGACGGTGTTGGTGCTGGCAATCGGGCTGCCGGCGTAGGAGCCGGTCGTGGCGGTGTTCGTGATCAGCCACTGATTGCGGTTCTGGTCCTGGAATTCCTTGGTGTGCGTCTTCTGATCGTCGTAGGAGGCGCCGGCGGTGATGGCGAAGTCTTCGGTGAATTTGAAGCCGCCGACCAGGGTTACCACGGGAGTCACCCCACCCTCCGCATCGGTAGCCTTGGTGCCTCGGGCGTTGCCGCCGAGATTCAGGCCCATCTCCTGAGCGAGTGGCGAGCGGGTTTTCAGGTCGATCTGGCCGCCGAGACCGCCTTCGCGATCCCTTGCGGTTGGATTCTTGATGACATCGATGCCGCCGATCTCTTCGCTGGGAATGCCTTCGAGGGATGCGTATTGAATGCCTCCCGCGCCACCGGACCCTTCGCCCGATGAGTAGATCTCACGGCCCGTGAGCAACACCTCGCCATTCAACGTGATCAGGTTGTTGCCCAACCCGTCAATCAGAACCTGGGTTCCCTTGCCTCCGGAACGGTTGATGGAAACTCCGGGCAAGCGTTGCAAAGACTCGGAGACGTTCTGGTCCGGCATCTTGCCGATGTCTTCAGGAACGATCGACTCGATGGGCTGCAGTGACTGGCGTTTGGCGTCCAACGCCGATTGCAACGAAGCGCGGAAGCCGGTGACCACCACTTCCTGGAGCTCTGACTGTGAGGCGGGAGTCTGCGCAGCACTGGTGGTGGGCTGCGCCTCCTGTGCTCCTGCGGAAGCACACAAGAAGATCGCGGGCAGCGACGTGGCCGTCACGATCGCCGTACGAGCAGCGCGACGACGTGCACGTTTGTGGACTCGATGCGACATAAATGTTCCCCCTGGCTATGACGCGAGATCGGGGGCGGCCATCAGATGTGGGCGGCTTGACGCGGACGTCAGCGCCCGACAAAACCTGAAACTCTCCCCCTACACATCGCCCGATTTCAACGACAGAGCTGATGGCCGTGGAGAAGCTATGCCCGATAGACAGCGCTGTCAATACATAAATATATTTGGTGTCTTTAATGGGGGCGACGTCGTTCAGGCGTGGGGCGACTAGGGGCCGCCGTTGCTTGAATGCAACGGCCTTGGTGACGGACATTGGAGAACGCAGCGCTCTACGGCGGTGGCGAAGCGAGGGATTTCAGGGGTTCTATGAAAGGCTCGTAGTCACGCCAACGCCCCACGGACGAGGTGTTCACTGCCTGCCGAACCTGCCATCGGCTGGCCGTCACCACCGCCCGGGTGTTGCGATGGAACTCCAGGCAGGCCGGATCCCAGGGAAGACCCAGGAAGTCGAGCATCCGGCGCGTCTCGAATTCGGGATTTTCCGCCAGGTTCTCGTAACTAACTTCGAGCATGTGCCCTGTCGGCAGCACCTGCCGCCAGTGATCCATCAATCGCAGGTACTCACGGTAGTAATGCGCCAAGTCGTCCAGGTCGTTGGCATACGTGTTGGCGGCTTCGAAGTGTTGAAAATAGATCGACAGGCAGGTGTCGGCGGGATTGCGTCGCATGTGGATGATGCGGGCATTCGGAAGTGCAGCGTGGATCAGTCCCAGGGCCAGAAAGTTGGTTGGGAGTTTGTCGACCACACGGGCGGCTGTGGGGGGTAGTGACAGGCGGTCTATCTGCACCAGATATCCGGCGGCCAGACGGGTGATGTTGGAGGCGCGCATGGCCGCGTCGGGTGCGTCCGCGTTGGCGCCGTCGCGCGCAACCATGGCCGCCAACTCCGTGGTCCAATAGGTGAGCTCCCCAGCACCGAACACGGCAGGATGCGAGGCGAGAATCTGCTCGGCCAGCGTCGTTCCTGATCGCAGCATGCCAACAATGAATACGGGCCGCCCCGCCCTGCTATCCCGTGGCGTTTCCGCCCTGTTATCGGGCGTCCCCTCCGCCCGGCTGTCTCGTATCGTCAACGCCTGTGGCCGATGCGCCGGATTCAAGCGAATGATCCGGTCGATCAAGCGACGGAGATCGTGTCGATCGTGCGATGGGCCACAGCGTTTGGCCAAATCGTTGGCGCGCTGGTAGCTGCGAAAAGCGTTAGGAAAATCTCGCACATCATCGAAGTATTTGCCGATCGCGAAACGCAGCATCATTTCGCGTTGCGCAGGTAAGTTGCGGTCGGCTAAAGCTTGTACGGCTGCCAGCCACGAGCGGTCCTCCGGCGCGGTCGTCATCCGACGAATTCGCCCAAGCCCAACCCACGCATCCACCGACTCCGGGTCGATGGCTACCGCTCGCTCGAACAATTTCTGCGCATCGCCGAACTGCCCCGTGTCTGCTCGCAGCTCAGCCAGTACTGACAGCGCGGCGGACGAGTCGGGCGCGATCTGCAGAGCCTGTCGGCAACTCGCTTCCGCATCGGTTGTTCGCCGCTGCAAACGAAGCGCTGTGCCGAGCTCGACATGCGCCATCACAAGATTTCCATCCAGCGCCAACGCACGGCGATAACACACGATCGCCTCGTCGAGGTTACCCAGGCTTCGCAACGTGTTGCCCAGATTGGCATGCGACTCCGCGAAACCCGGATTAAGCGCCAGCGCTCGACGAAAACTGTCGATGGCCTCCTGCGGTCGGGCCAACCTCGCCAAGGTATTGCCCAAGCCGTTGTGCGCCTCTGCAGAATCGGGGCTCAGCGACACGGACCGACGGCAGCTTGCGAGTGCCTGCACATAGTCCCCGAGACGCAACAGCGTCATGCCCAGATTGCGGTGCGCGTCAGCAAATTGGGGATCGATCCCGGTGGCGCGACGGAAGGCTACGGCGGCTTCCGCCAACCGCCCCTGCTCCAATTGAAGCTCGCCCAGGTTGTTGTGGGCTTGCGCAAACTCCGGCTGCAGGATTAGCGCGCGCCTGAAGCAGGTCGCAGCGTCTTCCAGACGGCCGACACGCGCTAGCGCATTTCCGAGGTTGAGTTGCGCTGCCGGATCTTCCGGCATCAGCCGCGCTGCCGTTGCCAGCGCGTCCAATGGATCTTTGTTGAGGCGCCCAAGCGCGATGCCCAACAGTTGCCACGCAATGCCCGAGTCAGGCGCTGCACTGAGCAGCGCCCGAGCTTGCACTTCCAATTCGGCAAAGTGGCCGGCTTGGAGTAAGGCGACGAGTTGTTCCAGCCGGATTTGATCAGGCTGCTGACGCGGCACCAGTTGACCGCAGCAGGCCTTGTACCTGTTCCCGCTACCGCAAGGACACGGATCGTTTCTTCCCGGCTGAACGTTCACCGCCGGCAGCTTACGCCAGCCACTAGGCCGTCGCGAGCCACTGCCGTTGCGGCCCACGCGAGAGCCACCACCGACGGCCATCGACCGCGGCGGCTCCGTGCCAGCGGGGCTAGCTCACCTTTCCAAGCGCCTCGGCAATGCTCTCCGACAAACTCGTGGTAGGACGCCCGATCAATCGACTGAGCTGCCGACCGTCATCGAACAGCGCGCCGCCCGCGGCGGCAGCATCGCTATCCGCAATGAGCCGCGCAACGGGCTCGGGCAATCCTGCACCGAGCAGCACGCCTTGGTAAGTGTCCTGCGGCAAATTTCGGTAAGGGATGTCCTTGCCACTCTGCCGGGACAACTCCGCCGCATATTCCGTTAGCGAATACGCCGAGTCTCCCGCGAGCTCGTATATGCGCTCCTTTGCTTCCTGACTTCCCAGCATGACCGCAGCGGCACCAGCTGCGAAATCTCGCCGTGCCGCGGAAGAGATCCGCCCATCTCCGGCGCTGCCGGCGACAGCACCGTGGGCCAAAGCCGCGCCAATCGAGCCTGTGTAGTTTTCCGTATACCAGCCGTTTCGCAACACCGCGAAGGGAACGCCGGACTCTCTGATCGCCGCCTCCGTCTGGCGGTGATCTTCTGCCAGGCCCAGCACAGACCGGTCCGCGTGCAACACGCTGGTGTACGCCATGAACCTGACACTGGCGCGTCGAGCCGCCGCAATTACATTTCGATGTTGGCTGACTCGCTTCCCCAGGATGTTGGAGGAAATCAACAGCAGCCGCTCGACTCCGCGCAACGCCGTGTCGAGCGTCGCCGGATCGTCGTAGTCGCCGACACGGACCTCAACGCCACGCGCCGCAAAATCAGCGGCAGCCGCTGGATTGCGCACCAACGCGACCAGCGGTGTAGCGGGCGATTTCTCGAGTAATTGTTGGATCACGAGCCGGCCCAGATGGCCGGCCGCACCGGTAATCAGAATCCTGGCAGTAGTCATGGCAGCGCCTCGATGGTCTTTATTTGAGTCCAGGTCTATATTAGAGACCATAGTGCGCAAGCGTAAGGAGGCAACTTTTCGTGACCAGGTTACCGAAAGAGAACCGTGCCGGACCGCAGCCGCAACCCGGACCGCGGATGCAACCTGCACCGGGGGGCGAGGCAGCTGCTCTCGGGGCGCTGTTCGAGCAATGGCAGCAACTGGGCCTCAACGCCGAGCGCTGCCCGATCCGCAATGTGCTGGATAAGCTAGGCGACAAGTGGACCACGCTCGTGCTTCTGGCCATGGCGGGAAAGGCACGACGCTTCAGCGTTTTGCGCAAAGCCGTGCCGGATATCTCCAAGCGCATGCTGACCCAGACTCTGCGGCAATTGGAGCGGGACGGCTTCATCATCCGCGAGGTGTTCCCCACCAAGCCTCCCAGTGTCGAGTACTCGCTATCAGAGCGCGGGGTTTCGATCCTGGTGCCGATCGCTCAGCTGGTGAAATGGGCGGAAGAGAATTTCGAGGGCATCATCCGGTCGCGCCAGCGGTTCGACAGCCAAACTCCGCAAGCGCAAGCATCAGCCTGATGGGCCGGCCCATCACCGCAACGACCGGGCCCCTGCCCCAACAATAGGCGCCTGCCCCGCCCCTTGGACGAGGACAGCCACATCTGTGGCGTCGTTTGGCAGCGAGGACACCGGCACCTGGAACCGCGCGGCCTCCCCTTTCCATTCACCTAACTTGCGAATGCTCCGCACGATGTTGAATTCCTCGAGCTTCCGCCCAGCATTCTCGCCTCGGCCAATATCCGAGACGGAGTGCCGCAGGTAAGACACCAGAATGACTTCACCGGCAGCGAAGTGCGAATCGACGCCAACTTCAACCTGCAACACGCTGTTGTCGATTTTCAGGTCTACCGGCACGCCGTCACGGTGTTGGCTCAAGGCCTGGTCAACCGCACGGCCGGTCGCGCCAACGCTGTCGCTGGTGCCGTCAACAATCAATTGAGGCGTGTAAACCGACGTGCGACGCAGATTGCGCGCGTAGATGTTCTGTCGATCTTCTGAGGCGGTGAGTGCGAAGCGGTCGCGCCAGCCCAGGTCGTTCCAATAGGTCACGTGGAACGACAAAGCGATGACATCCGAGCGGGTGCTGAGTTTGCCCACATAGGCCTCAGCAGGCGGACAGGAACTGCATCCCTGAGATGTGAATAGCTCCACGACCACCGGCCGCGAGTAGGCGGGGAATGCCAGAACCAGGCTCATGAGCGCGAATCCGGCCACACCGCGGGCGATTGAAAGGGCCATGGCGAACCTCCGGCGCGACTGTCCTCATCAGGAGCAGACCGGAAAGGCCCGGCAAAGATTACAGGCGGCGGGGGCCAAACCTGGCCCGGCTCAGTGAAACTTCCACCACACAACCAACGCCACCACCGCCGGAATAGCGAAAACAACGAAGAATATCGGGGTCTCTTCCGCGACGGTATAACCCGCATGCTTCACGCCGACATACAGGTTGATTCCCGCACCGATCAGCCAAAGCGGGAGGAAGATCAGGGCGCCGGCCGCCACGCCGGGGACACCGTTGAAGTAATGCCCACCGAATACGCACAGCCCAAGCAAGGCGAAGCCGACCGCGACGATGATGACCGTATGCATCCAATGTCCTCCCCGTGCGAGGCCTCGGAGTATGATGCCCAAAACCCCCAACTACCAAACCAGCCCGTAAAGAGCCCAACCCTGTGATCGTCCATCTCGTCGACGGCACCTATGAGCTGTTCCGCCACTTTTACGGTCTGCGCCGGTTCAACAAAGGCCAGGATAAGCCGTTGGGTGCCGTCAACGGAGTTCTGACGACGGTGCTGCAAATGATCGAAGAAGGCGCCACCCACCTTGGTGTCGCCACCGATCATGTCATTGAGTCATTTCGCAACGAGCTATGGCCCGAGTACAAGACGGGTGAAGGCATCGACCCGGCACTCGTCGCACAATTCCACCCCCTCGAGAAGGCCCTCGAATCCATGGGCGTTGTTGTTTGGGCGATGGTCAACGAGGAAGCGGACGATGCGCTCGCATCCGCCGCCCGACTCGCCTCAAAAGACAAGCGAGTTGAGAAAGTCTGTATCTGGACACCGGATAAGGATCTGGCGCAATCCGTTGAGGGCGACCGGGTTGTCCAGATCGATCGCAAAACCCAAGCGATACGCAACGCAGGTGGCGTGCGTGAGAAATTTGGAGTGGACCCCGCGCTCATTCCTGACTTCCTGGCCCTGGTGGGCGACACCGCGGACGGCTATCCCGGCCTCGATGGAATAGGCAAAACGGGCGCGGCACGACTCGTGACCAAATACGGCCCTATTGAATCGTTTCCGCAGGAAGTGCTGGGCGAGCGCAAGGCGATGGCACTGAAGTTCAAGGAACTCGCCACCCTGAAGGCGGACCTGCCGCTGTTTGCCCGTGTTGACGAGTTGAGATGGGTAGGACCCACGCCGCAATTTTCCGCCGTGGCCGACCAGGTAGGCAACGCGCGGCTGCTGGAGCGATGCCAGAAGGCGGCCGCACAGGTCGCCGCCCGGGCTTAGCCCCGGCCGACGGACCTAAAACAAAACGGCCCCGCCTAGCACGACATTTTGGCTCTGATTGCCCGGTGTGGGACGCTAGACGGAGCTTGAGAAAAGCATGCGGCTTTTGCCGGCAAGCTGCAAGTTTCCATGCCCTTTGGCCCGGGCCTCCCCACTACCGTCGCTTCAATATAGCCCTTGCCGGCGCAGCCTCGTGGCCCACGATTCGAATCGGCAACACAATCAAATCGTAGTCACCCGGCGCTACGTCCTGCAACGATAGTCCCTCAACTACCGGAATACCTTTGGTGAGAAACGCCAGATGAGTCTTGGGTGCGGGTGAGCCGAATTTCTCAATGGACAGATAATCGATGCCCACCAGCTCAATGCCCGCATCCGCCAGCAACTGCGCGGCGTCCGGTGCGACATAGGTGAAATCTTCGTGGAATTTCGGGTCGCTCATCCAGCCGTTGCGGCTGTTCCGGGTGCGAAAGAGAATCCGCTTCGCGCCCTTCCACTCGTGTTTGTTCAGCTCAGCAGCGTCAATGACTGTTGCATCCGCAGAGCAGTCGATCACCCGCGCCGGCCCAACGAATTTCTCCAATGGAACCCGGTCAACAGGCGCACCGCCCTTTATGAAGTGCAAGGGTGCATCGACGTGTGTTCCCGTGTGCGCCCCCAGCGAGTAACTCGAGAGCGCGAGCTTTCCGCCGGTGTCGTAGTTGAGCATGAAGTCGAGTTTGATCGGCGCGTTCCCCGGGTACACCGGTGCAGTGTGGGGGTCGATCGGCGCCGATACATCGATCCAGGCGCCAGGGGGCGCGGCCACCGCGGTGGTGGTGGTTGCAATCAATGCGACCAAGGTAACGAGACGCTTGTTCAAGGGAAGCCTCCGCTGCACTCTATGAGCGCGCGGGATCTTAGCGCTTCACGATCAAGCCCGATAGAGACGGTGCGCGCCGAACTGCGGAGCGGGCCTACCTACTTCACCCGTTGCTTTCCCAGCTTCCGGGCAAGTGTCCTGCGGTGCATCCCCAGGCGCCGGGCAGTTTCTGAGATGTTGAAACCCGTTTCGGCGAGCGTCTCGTGTATCCGCTCCCATTCCAGGGTTTTGATTGAGGTAGGCCTTTCGGTAAGGCTTACGTCGGCGTCGCCCTCCGCACGGCCGAACGCCGCCTCGATGTCATCTGTGTTTGATGGCTTGGCGAGATAGTGGCACGCGCCCAGCTTGATCGCTTCTACCGCCGTAGCGATGCTCGCGTACCCGGTGAGCACCACGATCAGCATCTCTGCATCGTGCGCGTGAAGCTTCTGCACGCAAGTCAGCCCGGACGCGCCACCTGCGAGCTTCAGGTCGACGACCGCGTATTCGGGTGTTTGCGTCTCCAGTATCTTGGTGACTTCCTCAATGTCCGACGCGACCAAAACCGTGTAGCCACGCCGCTCGAATGAACGATGCAGTGTTCGGGCGAACGCGGCATCGTCCTCTACGATGAGCAGCAAACGGTCAGGTTCCATCGACTGTGCTTTCTTCCAATATAATCGACTCGAGCGGTAGCGTCACCGTCACAATGGCACCGCCTTCGGGGCGATTATGTGCCGAAACACTGCCGTGCAGGGTACGCGCGACATTCGAGACCAGAAACAGTCCGAGTCCGGCACCCGGACGTCCCTTGGTAGACAAATAGGGTTTGCCGAGATGCGCCAGCATCTCTGGCTGAAACCCAGGTCCGGAGTCAGAAACGCTCAACACAAGCGCATCGGCCTCGCGGGCAACTTCAAGCCCGACCCAACGCGGCGACGCCTCAACGGCGTTATCGAGCACGTTGTAAATCATCTGCTTGATTGCTGAATCCGAGACGATGGGCAGGTCCTCACCGAAGTGGTTCTCGTAGTTGAATCGCACTACAGAACGCGTTTCACGCCACTCCTTGACCAACGCATCCAAGAAGGTCCGAATGGTTGTTGCGGCAGGCGCGTCGCCGCGTGCTTCGCCGGCCGACAGCAGAATTCCGCCGACGATAGTTTTGCAACGCTGGACTTGCGCCTCCATCTCATCGATTTCTTCCAGCATTTGAGCGTCCGAGGCGATAGTGGGCATTCGACGCCAGTCACCAAGGATGACGCACACCGTCGATAAAGGGGTTCCCAGCTCATGCGCGGCACCGGAGGCCAGCAGCCCCATGCGGACGATGTGCTCCTCCTCCGCAGCGCGCTCGCGTAGATCGTGTAGACGCGCTTCACGAGCGCGAAGGTTGTGACTGATGCGGGTAATAAAGATCACCAGCAGCGCCGCATTCAACGCAAAGCAGAGCAACGTTCCCTCGATGTACGGCCCATGCATTCCGTAGTAGTCGGGCGGTAGCGCCAACGGCCTGAAAAACAGTGTCAGCCCCGCGAAGCAGACACCCGTGATACCAAGGATCGTCCACACGGACCACGCCCTGAGCAGCACCGAACCGAGGATCACCTGCAACAGGTAAAGGAAGCAGAACGGATTGGTCGCCCCGCCACTCAGATATAACTGCGCCGTCAACGTCGTCACGTCTACGAGCAGAGCGAAGAACAGTTCGCCGTTGGTTACTTCGTGATGATCGCGCCAACGGAACATGCTTCCGATGTTGAACGCGACGAGACATATCAGCACCACGGACATTTGGCGCAGTGGCAGGTGGATTTCGAAGCCAAAGTTGACGACGGCAATGGTGATGACCTGGCCGACGACAGCGATCCAGCGTAGCTGGATGAGCTGTCGCATGTTCTCCAGTCCCGTCGAGTCGTCAATGACGGGGGTGCCGCCGTCCGCACTACGCCCGAGTTTCATTACGGACACCAAGCCAAGTTGCGCCTACTACCATGAGGGCAAGCGTATACCAAGTAATGGCGTAGACGAGGTGGGTATTGCGGAAGGTGATGACGGTCAGGCCGGCAACAGGGACAACGCCAGCGCCGGACGCAACACCCGTGCCGGACGCAACGCCAGTGCCAGGCGCAACACCGGTTCCAGGCGCATCGGGCACGCCGTCGGCCGCGGCGTCGATGAAATACGGCGCAACGTGGGCCGTCAGACCGCGCGCCGCCGCGATCGCCTGCACATCACGCGAATACCAGTGGTCTGCAGCCGGAGCGTTGTGGCGAAGAAATGCGCCACGGAGCTCAGTCATGCGCAGCAGCCCAGTCACGTGCGCAACGGGCGACGCTGCAGACGTAGCACCCACCGCCGCCGCGACAGCACCGACCGACGCGGCAGACGTCACGCCGCCGCCGACGCCACCACCGTTGGCGGGAGCAACCCGCCCACGATCATCCCCGGCCACGAACCCCCGGTTCACCATCACCACACTGCCATCCGCCATCCTTAATGGCGTGAGCACCCAATAGCCCGCACCGAGGTCAGTAACGGCCTGCACCAACGTCTGCGACTGATCGACGAACGTGCCGCTTGCGTAAACGTGGAGATATTCATGTGTCGCAGCAGTAACGTGCGGCCACTCACCCGCACCCGGCGCAGCGACGGCAGGCGCATTTACACGCTGCTCAACGCGAGCAATGAGATCGAGCTTCCAGACGCGGCGTTTGAGCTGCCAGGTGCCCAGCGCCACAAACACCACAAAGAAAAACAGCACAAGCGCACCCGCCGCCCCACGGAAGAGGCGCGAGCGCGGGAGCACCGCCTGCGCAGATCCACCGGGCGCAGGTCCACCGGCCTCACGTCCGCCGAGCGGCGACGCGGCCCCGCTCATTTCGCGCGCGCCGGCTCCAGCGGGGTCGTCCTCGCGAACTGTCACGGCATGTTGTGCATGTTCATCATCGAGTCAGGCATCATATTGTGATTGAGGTGATACATCACCCACAGCGACCCGCTGAGCGCAATAACCACAAGCATCACGGTGAACAACAGCGCCAGAAGGTTCCACCCGCCCTCCGACTTCGCGTTCATGTGCAGGAAGTACACCATGTGAACGACGATCTGCACCGCGGCGAAGGCAAGGATGACGGCAGCGGTGATATTCGCGCTGCCGAACGCCTTGCCCATCACAAGCCAGAATGGAATGGCAGTCAGAACGACGGCCGCAATGAACCCCGTCACGTACCCACGAAGCGTGAAGTGAGCCGCGCCATCGCCACCGTGGTGATCGCCGTCGCCCGCGTGGGGACCGCCCGCGTGGGGACCGCCCGCGTGGGCACCACCACCGTGGGCAATGGCGCCACCCCCAAACCCGGCATACCCAACCGGCCCACCCGGTCTCCCATCCGCACTCACGCCAGCACCCCCATCAAATACACAAACGTAAACACCCCAATCCACACCACATCCAGAAAGTGCCAAAATAGGGACAAGCACATCAACCGGCGGCGGTTCTCAGGTATGAGCCCATGCCTTGCCGCCTGCACCATCAACACCACGAGCCACACAATCCCGAAAGTCACGTGCAACCCGTGCGTACCAACCAGAGTAAAGAACGACGAAAGAAAGGCACTCCGCTGCGGCCCCGCGCCCTCCGCAATCAAATGCGCGAACTCATGCAGCTCAATGCCAATGAATCCCGCGCCCAGCAGCCCCGTAACAGCAAGCCAGAACAAAGTCACGCGCAACGCCCCGCGCTGCATACCCAACATCGCGAATCCATACGTGATGGACGACAAGAGCAGCAGCGAAGTGTTGACCGCGACCAGAGGCAAATCGAACAGCTCCGCGCCAGTCGGCCCGCCCGCGTAGTTTCGCCCCAGCACCGCGTAGGCAGCGAACAGGCAGGCGAAAACGAGGCAGTCGCTCATCAAGTACAGCCAGAACCCGAACAACGTGCCGTTCTCGGGATGATGCTCGGTAGCCAGGTGGAACCGGGGAGCAGTTCCAGTCACGACCTCCGCTTCCGCCAACATAACTTCAGACATGACCGCCCAACATCCTCGTACGCATCCCCTCAACCCGCAACACTTCGTCAGCCGGGATGTGGAAATCGCGCTTGTAATTGAAAGTGTGCACCACGACAGCGATCAGCATCGACGCGAACGCAACAGCCGACACCAGCCACATGTGCCAAATCAACCCAAACGCACACAGTGCACTCAAGCCGGCGATGATGAACCCGGCACCGGTGTTCTTCGGCATGTGGATGGGAATGAAACCCTTCACCGGTCGCACGTAGCCACTTTTCTTCATGTCAGCCCACGTGTCGTTGTCATGAATCACCGGCGTAAACGCAAAGTTGTAGGCTGGCGGCGGCGACGAGGTAGACCACTCCAGGGTGCGGCCATCCCAGGGATCGCCGGTGGTGTCGCGCAGTGACGAGCGTTTCCAGAAGCTCACGACCAGTTGGACAATGAACGACAGGATCCCGAGGAAGATCAGCAACGCACCAAAGGCTGCGATCTGGAACCAGATGCGCAACGACGGATCGTCGAAATGACTCAACCGGCGCGTCACACCCATCAGGCCCAGCACATACAGCGGCATGAAGGCGAAGTAAAAGCCCACGAGCCAGAACCAGAACGAGCACTTGCCCCAGAACGGGTCGAGCTTGTAGCCGAAGGCCTTCGGGAACCAGTAGGTGATTCCGGCCATCATCCCGAACAGCACGCCGCCAATGATCACGTTGTGAAAGTGCGCGACCAGGAAAAGGCTGTTGTGCAGCGCGAAATCCGCGGGCGGAACGGCCAGGAGCACGCCGGTCATGCCGCCGATCACGAAGGTGACCATGAACCCGATGGTCCACAGCATCGGCACTTCATACCGGATGCGGCCGCGGTACATGGTGAACAACCAGTTGAAGATCTTCGCTCCCGTGGGAATGGAGATGATCATGGTCGTGATGCCAAAGAACGAATTGACGCTCGCACCGGATCCCATGGTGAAGAAATGGTGCAGCCACACCAGGTACGACAGGATGGTAATGACGACTGTCGCGTAGACCATGGAGGCGTAGCCGAACAATCGCTTTGAGCAGAACGTGGAAACGACTTCGGAGAACACACCGAAGGCCGGAAGGATCAGGATGTACACCTCGGGATGTCCCCATATCCAGATGAGGTTGACGTACATCATGGCGTTGCCGCCGAGGTCATTCGTAAAGAAATTCGTGCCCGTGTACCGGTCCAGGGACAACAGGGCCAGTACGGCCGTGAGCACGGGGAATGCAGCGACAATCAAAATGTTGGTGCACAGCGCGGTCCAGGTGAACACGGGCATCTTCATGAGTGACATGCCCGGGGCGCGCATCTTCACAATGGTTGCAATCAGGTTGATGCCCGAAAGCAGCGTGCCCACGCCTGCGATCTGCAAGGACCAGATGTAATAGTCCACTCCCACATCCGGACTGAACGCGAGGCCGGACAGCGGCGGATAGGCGAGCCAGCCGGTTCGCGCGAACTCTCCGACAAACAGCGACATCATGACGAGGCCGGCGCCGAAGGTGGTCATCCAGAAACTGAAGTTGTTGAGAAACGGGAAAGCAACATCGCGCGCGCCGATCTGCAGCGGCACGACGAAGTTCATCAAGCCGGTGACCAGCGGCATGGCCACGAAGAAGATCATGATCACGCCATGCGCCGTGAACACCTGGTCATAGTGATGCGGTGGCAGAAAGCCCGCCGAATCTCCAAAGGACAGCACCTGCTGGGCGCGCATCATGATGGCATCGGAGAAACCCCGCAGCAGCATCACCAGTCCCAGGATGATGTACATGATGCCGATCTTTTTATGATCGATGCTGGTGATCCAGTCGCGCCACAACACGCCCCACACGCGGAAGTAGGTGATGGCGGCCAGCACCGCAACCCCACCCAAAGCGACGGCTACGAACGTCCACAGCAGGATGGGCTCGTGGAACGGAATGGCGTCCCAGCTCAGACGGCCCAACAAGTTCTTGGTCAATTCGGACATGGCCTCACACACTGGCTGACAATCTGGTCATACAGCCCCGCAGCGACGCCCGAGTAGCGGCGCACGGGCTCGCGCTCGCTGGGCTTCTCGAGCTGCAGATAGTTCTCACTATCGAGATTTCCACCTGCAGCACGGGCGGACTCGACCCATTGTTGGAAGTCACCGGAGCTCAGCCCGCGGAACTTGAAGCGCATGCCGGAGAAGCCGGCGCCGCTGTAATTTGCTGAGAACCCGTCGTAGTCGCCCTGGACATTGATAATCGCATTGAGCTGCGTCTGCATGCCGGGCATGGCGTAGATCTGTCCCGCCAAAGCCGGCACGAAGAATGAGTTCATCACTGAAGAAGCCGTGATCTTGAAGTTGATGGGCACATCCACCGGAGCGGCGACCTCGTTGACGACTGCGATCCCCTGCTCGGGATAGATGAACAGCCACTTCCAGTCGAGTGCCACGACCTCAATGGTCAAAGGTTTGACGCCGGCGGGTACCGGGCGCGCGGCATCCAACCGATGCAGTGGTCGATAAGGATCCAGGGTGTGCGAGCTGATCCAGGTCAGCGCCCCCAGCGCAATAATAATCAACAGGGGCGCCGCCCAGATCACCAGCTCGAGTTGCGTGGAGTGGTCCCAGTCAGGCGTGTAGGTGGCCGCAGTGTTGGATTGACGATAGCGCCACGCAAACAGGATAGTCAGCGCAATGACAGGCACGACAATCAGCAGCATCAGCATCGTGGATACCACGATCAAATGCCCTTGCTGCGCCGCGACAACGCCGGACGGCTTGAGCAACACGGTGTTGCAACCCACCAGCAGACCCACCGGCAAAATGAGCAAGGCGCGACGAATGATCTTGAAAGTAGACATCGCGCATAATCTAGGTCGAGTCGCCCCGCTGGGGCATTGGACGTTTTGTCCTATCGCATAAGCCCTCGAGTGGTGCGACGCTTCACTCTGTCGGATTGACTCTACAGAGCCGACTCAACGCACCAATTATGTCCAACACTCAGCACGACGCACTGCCACAGCACATTCCGGGACATGACGCACGTCACGGAAGCACGGACCACTCGATAGTTCACCCTGGCGAAATCGCCATCGGAGTGATCATCGGGCGCGCTTCGGAGTACTTTGACTTCTTCGTGTACGGCATCGCTTCGGTACTCGTTTTCCCGGCGGTGTTTTTTCCCTACGCGCCACCGCTCGAAGGCACGCTGTATGCCTTCACGATCTTCGCCCTCGCCTTCATCGCCCGACCCATTGGCTCGGTGGCCTTCATGGCCATCCAGAAGCGGTTCGGTCGCGAAGCCAAGCTGACTGTTGCACTATTTTCGCTCGGCATTTCGACCGCGGGTATTGCCTTCCTGCCTGGCTACGGAAGCCTGGGATTCGCATCAATTGTGCTCTTATCCGTATTTCGTGTCGGTCAGGGCATTGCGCTCGGCGGCTCGTGGGACGGACTGCCCTCGTTGCTCGCGTTGAATGCCCCTCAGAATCGGCGCGGTTGGTACGCGATGCTGGGCCAACTCGGCGCCCCTGTCGGCTTCGTGGTGGCGAGCGCACTCTTCTCCTTTCTCTACTCCAGTCTCTCCAGCGAAGACTTCCTGGACTGGGGTTGGCGTTACCCGTTCTACGTGGCATTCGCCATCAATGTCGTGGCCTTGTTTGCCCGCCTGCGGCTCGTGGCCACTCATGAGTACGCGCGTCTGCTCGATGAGCGCGAACTGGAACCAACCAATGTCGTGGAGATGGCCCGGGCGCAAGGCTCGACAGTGATCATCGGCGCCTTTGCTGCACTTGCGAGCTACGCACTATTCCACCTGGTGACAGTGTTTCCGCTCTCCTGGATCCGCCTGTACTCCAATCAGTCGATCAGCGAGTTTCTGGTCGTACAGATGTTCGGAGCGGGTCTCGCCGCGATCGGCATCATCGCATCCGGACGTATCGCGGATCGGGTCGGCAGACGGCGCACCCTGGGTACGCTCGCCGTGTTGATCGCGGTTTTCAGTGGATTCGCTCCCACATTGCTCGGTGGAGGCCGGCTCGGACAGGACATCTTCATTCTGCTGGGCTTCAGCCTTCTGGGGCTTTCCTACGGCCAAGCCTCCGGCGCCGTCACATCCAACTTTGAGGCCAAGTACCGGTACACGGGCGCGGCCCTGACTTCCGACCTGGCGTGGCTTGTTGGTGCTGCATTTGCGCCATTGGTTGCGTTAGGTCTGTCAGCACACTTCGGCCTGGCATACGTGAGCGTCTATCTACTCTCCGGTGCGGCGTGTACGCTGGCGGCTCTCAGTATCAACCGCAGCTTCCAAATCAAAGACTGATGAGCAGACGGCGCAAAGTTGAAGGCGTCAAACCTTATGACAGCCCCGCGGGTGGCTGGGGTGCGGTGCGGGCGACCGCCCGAGCGGTCCGGGAGCAGATGGATCTGCATGTTGCACCGCTCCTGCTCATCCGGACCAACAAACCCGACGGTTTCGACTGTCCCGGTTGTGCCTGGCCTGACCGCGACCATACCTCGACCTTCCAGTTCTGCGAGAACGGCGCCAAAGCGGTCACCTGGGAAGCCACTCGCAAGCGGGTGACTCCCGAGTTCTTTGCCGCCCATACCGTCACATCGCTATGGGAGTGGACCGATTCGGCGCTGGAAAACGAAGGCCGGCTGACGCACCCGATTGCTTACGACCGCGCGACCGATACCTACCAGGCCATCAGCTGGGATGACGCCTTCGCAAGGATTGGTGCTGCACTGCAGGCGCTGCCCGATCCCAACATGGCGGAGTTCTATACCTCAGGACGCACCTCGAACGAGGCTGCCTTCCTGTTTCAGATCTTTGTGCGCGAGTACGGCACGAACAACTTCCCCGACTGCTCGAACATGTGTCACGAGGCTACGAGCGTCGGTCTGCCGAAGTCGATCGGTATCGGCAAAGGGACAGTGTCCCTCGACGACTTCGACAAGTGTGAGCTGATCATTTCGATGGGTCACAACCCGGGGACCAACCATCCACGCATGATGGGCACGCTCCATGAGGCGTCGCGTCGCGGTGTCCCCATCGTAGTGCTCAACCCGCTGAAGGAGCGCGCGCTCGAGAGGTTTGCCGATCCTCAGGACCCGGTCGAGATGGGCCTGCTGGGCTCGACGGCAATCGCCTCCTCTTATTATCAGGTCAGAGTCGGCGGTGACGCCGCGGCCCTGACGGGCATCATGAAGTCGTTGCTCGCGCTACAGGATGCGGGGATGCCCGTGTTCGACCGCGAATTCATCAAGGCTCACACGAATGGCTTCGATGCCCTGGTGGCGAGCCTGCGTGCCGCGGACTGGGACTACATCCAAAAGAGCAGCGGCCTCACCCGCTCGGACCTCGAAGGCATTGCCGCGGCCTATGCGAAGTCCAATGCGACGATCGTGTGCTACGGCATGGGAGTGACTCAACATCTGTCGGGCACCTCCAACGTCCAGCAGATTGCCAACCTGCTGCTGATGCGAGGGAATATCGGCAAGCCGGGCGCGGGCATCTGTCCCTTGCGAGGTCATTCCAACGTACAGGGCGACCGCACGGTCGGCATCTGGGAGAAGCCACCCGTCACGATGTTGGAGAACATCGAGAAGACCTTCGGCTTCAAGCCCCCGAGTGAACACGGGCACGACTCAGTAGCGGCAATGGAAGCCATGCTCGACGGCCGCTCCAAGGTCTTCGTCAGCCTGGGCGGCAATTTGCCCGTGGCGCTGTCCGATCCCGCCAAGTGCTTCCAGGCCATGCGCAATCTGGACTTCGCCGTGCACATTGCCACCAAGCTCAATCGCTCGCACCTGTTGATCGGCAAGGACTCCATTGTCCTGCCGTGCCTGGGCCGGACTGAGGAAGACGTCCAGGCCACCGGACCGCAATCCGTCACGGTGGAAGACTCCATGAGCATGGTGCATGCCTCGCGCGGCAAGTTGCCGCCGGCGTCCGAGCACCTGCTGTCCGAGCCGGTGATTGTTGCCGGTATCGCCAAGGCAACTCTGCCCAACAGTCGGGTCAACTGGTCGGAGCTCGTGACCGACTATGACAAGATCCGCGATCTCATTGAGTCCGTATTTCCCGACTTCAAAGACTACAACCTCAGAATCCGCGATCCCGGCGGCTTTCGTCTGCCGTTACCTGCCACCGAGCGGGTCTGGAAAACAGCCTCAGGGCGCGCGGAATTCCTGCTCCCGCGGCCAACCGATGCCCTGACCGGCAACGCCGAAACCCTGTTGCTCACGACCATTCGCAGTCACGATCAATACAACACGACCATTTACGGACCCGACGATCGCTATCGGGGTATCACAGGCCGCCGTGACGTTGTGTTCATGAACGAGAAGGATCTCGCCGCAATCAAACTGAGGCACGGCGACGTGGTCGATATCGAAACCGCGCTGCCCTCCTTCGAGCACTTGAAACTCACAGGGTTCACGGTGGTGGCGTACGACATCGCCCGCGGTTCAGTGGCCGCTTACTATCCTGAGGCCAACTGCCTCGTGCCGCTCAGCTACCAGGACGAGCAGAGCGGCACGCCGGCATACAAGTCGGTGCCGGTCAGGATCCGCCCAAGATCCGGGTAGCCTTGTCCAACCGATCGCAGTAGGCCGTCAGCGCCTGGGCCGTAATGGCCGCGTACTGATTCGCCTCGTCCCAATGATTCTGCTCGATGGCCTCGCGAACTCCGGGCACCGTCTTGACACCATAGCCGGTGTACAAACCCGGAGCATAGATGAGGTGTTTGAACCAGTCGCGGCCCGGCAGGCCGCGTGGGTCGGTCAGCGCGGCCTCCATTTCCCGCAGCGCCGAATTCAACGCGGTGTTTTGAGCCGCGGTCAACTTCGACCGGCCCCCGGCAAAGTGGGTATAGAGGTCATCGTACGCCTTCGTACTCTTGTTCAAGCGCTCCACCGCATTGTCGAGCGGCGCCAGATTCAGGTACGGCACGGCTGGTTCGCGCTCCGGGGGAAGCAACCGGCGTGTTGGATCCGCGGCCAGTGCGAACGCATTGGCATCGAGCAAACTACCGAGCTCTTCGGCGGTTTTGCGCTTGGAATCCGCCAGATCGTGAAGCTCCCCGACGTATCCTTGCACGGCTTGCGCGAACCCGGCGAACTGCAACGGCAGCACATCCGCATCGGCCATCCGCAGAATAAGATGCCCGACGGTCTGGGCCTCCGCTATTCCATAAGCAAAACCCGGATCGCCGAATCGAACGTAGTGATCGTACGAGTCGTAGTTGGAGTGATAGACGCCATCCTCGTCGGACTCACCGTCATACCCGATGTTGAGCGAGGCGATACCGTAATGCTGCAGAAACGGTGTGAAATCCGAGCCAGAGCCCAGTGCTTCGATGGTCAGATCACCACCTGAAGCCGCCGTCTTGGCCTCTTTTTTGTCGTCGTCCGATGCACCCTTGGCGTAGCCGTCTACCATCCGTTTCGCCCGCAGACGGGCTTGCACGGTCACCCCGGTCTCGGGGTCCTTCACGCTGCTCGTTACATCATTCACCAGGTGTTGCAGGGTGTGGCTTCCGCCTGCTGACAGGAAGCCGCGATCGTTGCCATCCGAATTCAGATAGAGCACCGCTTTGTGTTGCAGCTCCTGGGCATGCGTTTCGGCCCACTCCGTCGATCCCAGCAACCCGGCCTCTTCGCCATCCCAACTGGCGTAGACCAGGGTGCGTTTCGGGCGCCAGCCGGTCTTCAACAGGGTCCCGATCGACTTGGCTTCGGCCATCAAGGCCACGTGGCCCGACAAGGGATCGTCGGCACCAAACACCCAGCCGTCACGATGATTGCCGCGCACCACCCACTCATCGGGATTCTGGGAGCCGGGGATCTTTGCAATCACGTCATACAACGGCTTCTGACCCCAGTCGGAGCGGATGGTCATGTGAACCTTCGCAGCCCCTGGACCCATGTGATATGTGATCGGTAGCGCGCCGCGCCAACTCGCGGGCGCAACCGGCCCTTCGAGTGCGGCCAGCAACGGCGTGGCATCCGCATACGAAATCGGCATCACCGGGATTTTCAGAATGGTCTTCGCTTCGGACAGCGCGAGACGCTTCGCGTCCTTGGTAGCACCCACTCCGGGTGTCAACGGATCACCAGCATAGATCGGCATATCCGCAACGGAACCACGCTGCACGCCGTCTGCAGGCCGCCAGCCGCCCTTGGGCCACGTATCTCCGGCTCCGTAACCATCCTGCTGCGGATCGGAGTAGATGAGACAACCGATGGCGCCATGGGTTTGCGCAAGTTTGGGCTTCAGCCCACGCCAGCCCACACCATACCGGGCAATGACAATCTTGCCCTTGACGTCGATACCCCGGCGCGCGAGGTCCTTGTAGTCATCCGGCATTCCAAAGTTGACGTACACAAGATCGCCGGTGACATCCCCATCCGCCCCGTACACGTTGTACGGGCCCATGCCGTCAGTGCGCGTCGAGGTGGCATCGCCCGCAACCGGTGGCTCATGCAGAGCCGCCACGAATTTCGTCGGCGCGACCAGCTCCAGCGAATGTTGCTTCAGAGTCGGATACAGCGGGTAGAAAACCTCGATCTTCGCGTCCCAACCCCACTGTTGGAACTGCTCCCGGACGAACTCCGCGTTGGCCTTGTCATGCGGTGAGCCGACGTGGTTTGCCTCGGAGGACAGGTTTTTCATCCATGCGTCCAGGTCCGCGGGATTCAAAGCGGCGTCGAAGCGTTGCTCCAGCGCCTGCTCCGCCGCCGAATCCTCGGCGGAGAAGCCGAACAGCCGGGGATTTCCCGGACCCGCCACGGCCGCCACAGTCGCTGCCGAGCACACTATCAAAAGAAGCATTCTGGACATTCTTGGCCTGTAGTATGGGTGTGAAAATAATATGATCGAATATACATGGAGAGAGAATCGCCCGCCCGGGCGCTGCTGGTCGCGGCCGAGCAGGTGCGGGCGCAGTATCGGAACATGCCCACCGCGTTCATCTCGAACGCGATAGTCTCCTTCATCCTGTGTTACGCGCTGCGCGAAACGGTGGCCGCCGAGCGACTCGGCTCGTGGCTGGTCGCGGTTTACCTCTGGGTGCTATGGCGCGGCCTGCTATGGCGCGCATTCAACCGTATCCGCCCCCAGGCCGCGCACATCGAGCGCTGGCGACTGCTCGGAATCGTCGGCTCGGGGACCCTCGGACTCATCTGGGGCGTCGGCGGAATCATTCTGTATGTGCCCGGCAGCCTTTCGAGCCAGTTCCTGCTGCTGATTGTCCAGTTCGGCATGGGCTCGGGCGCCGCCTTCGCATCGGCCTCCTCCCTACCCTCGTTCCTGGCGTACCTGTATCCCAGCCTGCTGATGTCGTCGGTTCCATTCTTCAGCGAAGGCGACCCCGTCCATGTCAGCCTGGGCGTCATGCTGGTGTTGTTCATCGCGGCCACCACCCATTTCACCATCGGAATCTCGCGAACCATCCGCGACGCCGTGAAGCTGCGCTTCGAGAACGTCGAGCTGATTGACGAGCTGCGCCAGGCCAGTGAAGCCAAGTCGCGATTTCTGGCCTCCGCCAGTCACGACCTGCGTCAGCCGCTGCATGCGCTGGGGTTTTTCGTTGATGCGCTGCCTGAGCATACCCGCCCTGCAGGCATGCCGGTCGTCGATAACATCCGGCGATCGGTGGATGCCATGGAAGATCTCTTCAACGCGCTGTTGGATGTTTCGCGCCTGGATGCCGGCGTCGTCGAAACTCGTGCGGCCACTGTCCCTGTTGCAGACATCTTGGAACGCGTGCGCTTCGAGTTTGAGCCGCAGGCGCGGCAGAAAGGCCTGACATTGTCGGTGGTCCGCACCACCGCGCTCGTCCACAGCGATCCCTCGTTGCTGGAACGGATTATTCGCAACTTCGTCTCCAACGCCGTCCGCTATACCGAGCGCGGGGGAATCGTGGTTGGTTGCCGGCCGCGCGCCGCAACCCTTCGAATCGAGGTGTGGGATACCGGCCGAGGCATCCCCCCGGACAAACATCAAGAAATCTTTCAGGAGTTCTGTCAGCTCGACAATCCCGAAAGGGATCGCCGCAACGGCCTGGGGCTGGGACTGGCTATAGTGGAGCGTGTAGCCCGACTGCTGAACCATCCCATTGAGCTGCGCTCCCAAATCGACAAGGGCTCCCGTTTCACTGTGACGGTGCCACGTGGTCGGCCCGAAGATCAGGTCTCCACCGCTGGACCTGCGCAATTACCGTTGGACGCGGATGTCGCAGGCACGTTGATTCTGCTGATCGACGATGAAATTGCCGTGCGCGACGGGATGCAGGCACAGATGCGCCGTTGGCGCTGCGAAGTCATCAGCGCGGGTTCCGGCGACGAGATGATCAGAACGGTATCCGGCCTACAACATCCTCCCGACCTCATCGTGTCGGACTACCGGCTGCGCGGCGAGGAAAACGGAATACGCCTCGTCACGCGCTTACGGGAGGAATTCAACGCGGACATTCCAGCGTTGATTGTGACTGGTGACACAGGACCGGAACGACTGCGCGAAGCGCGCGCGAGCGGCCTTCACATACTGCACAAGCCTCTGAACCCGGCTCGATTGCGCGCGCTGATCGCCAGCGTGCGGCTCGCCAAATCAGCCTAAAAACAGCCCCATGCGACGGGCCGCGAGCACGGCCTGCGTGCGATTCACCACACGCAACACTTTGAAGATCGCACTCAAATGCGTCTTCACCGTCTTTTCCGACAGTCCGAAATCGGCTGCGATCTCCTTGTTGCCCTTGCCCTGGCACAGAAAGGTCAGCACTTCGATCTGGCGCACGGTCAGGGCACCGGCTTCCGGCTCACCAGCCTGAGGCTGCGTGAAGTCGGGACGTTCCGATTCCGTGGCCGCGACGGCATCGGCCAGGGTCGGCGGCAGGTAAACCCCGCCCGCCAACACCTCTTTCAGGGCCTGGATGACCACCGCGGTGGGCGCCGACTTCGGAATGAAACCGGCCGCGCCGGCGGAAATCGCCCGGCGCGCATTCGAGGCATTGTCGAGCGCCGAAACAATGACGACCGGTAGCAGCGGACAGCGCAACCGCAATTCGCGGATGGCCACAAATCCGTTCATGCCCGGTAGCGCGACATCCAGCAGCACCGCATCGAAATCGCCGCTGTTCTCGGCAAGGTCAATGCCCTGGCGGGCATTCGCCGCCTGCACAATCTCGAAGTCCTGCCCCGAGGCCTTGAGCGCCGAGCTGATGCCTTCGCGAAACAAGGGATGATCATCGACAACCAGCAGCTTGAGCGACATGTTGAGCGGCACCTCGGCTTTAGTCTCAGGCGTTCCGCCGGCCAAGCCAATCAGTCAATGGTCCCAACCGAACTTGACCTTTCTAAAGGAGCGCCTGCAGTAGACTGCCGCGCACACGGCAACGTCTCGAAAGGCAGACAATGATTCGACTCGCTCTGGCAACAGTGTGTACGGTCGCCGCTTTGGCGGCCTCCTCAATTTCGGCAGCCGCCACCTCACCGGCCCAGCCGAACAACTCCGACGAGGCGGCCTCGCAAAAACCCGACGGGCACCCGCGCTTCGAGCCGTTCAAGCCCGAAGCCACGACAACCAACGGCACGGTGACCATCGATGGCAAGGCCATCTCATACCAGGCCGTTGCGGGAACGCTGGTCATTCACCCCAAGGATTGGGACGACGTGCCGCGCGATCCCAACCCGGAGAAAGGCAACCCCGCCGCCGCCGAAGAGGGTGGAGATTCGAAGAATCCCACCGCCGTGGCGTCCATGTTCTATGTCGCCTACTTCAAGGAGTCAGGTGGGAAGGACACGGCCGGCAAGGGCAGCAGCCGCCCGGTCACCTTCATTTTCAACGGCGGCCCCGGCTCGGCCTCGTTTTGGCTGCACATGGGTGCGTTTGGACCGCGCCGCATTGTGACGTCCACCGACGCGCATACGCCCGCGGCACCCTACAACCTGGTCAACAATGCTTCGAGTCTGCTCGACGCCTCCGACCTGGTGTTCATTGACGCGCCCGGCACCGGATTCAGCCGGATCGCAGGCAAGGACAAGGAGAAGGCATTCTACGGCGTCGACCCGGATGCCTACGCGTTCTCGGAATTCATCTCGCAATTTCTCTCGAAGTACGCGCGTTGGAACTCACCGAAGTACCTGTTTGGCGAGAGCTACGGAACTCCGCGCGCGGCCGTGTTGGTGAACCAACTCGAATCGGACCGTTCCATCGACTTCAATGGCGTCATCCTGTTGTCGCAGATCCTGAATTTCGACCTGAGCCCGGACCGGCCCACGGGCAACCCGGGCATTGACGTGCCGTACCAGACAGTGCTGCCAACCTACACGGCCACCGCCTGGTATCACCAGAAGCTGCCCACTGCGCACCCGAACCTCGAGGCCCTGTTGGCCGAAGTCGAGCAGTTCGCCATGGGCGAGTACGCGCGCGCCCTGGCCGCTGGATCCGAGCTGCCGGCGAACGAACGTGCCGCGATTGCCGAAAAGCTGCACCAGTACACCGGGCTTCCCGTGGATTACATCCTCAAGGCCGACCTGCGCATCGACGGTGGCGAATTCCGTCAGACATTGCGAGGCGCCGAAGGCATGGCTACGGGCCGACTCGACAGCCGCTTTGCGGGGCCGGAGCTCGATCCGCTGGCTCAGCGCGCCGACTACGATCCGCAGTCCACGGCGTTGAGCTCCGCGTACGTGTCGGCGTTCAATGAATATGCACGTCGCGAGTTGCGCTACGGCGAAGGGAAGCAATTCAAGCCCAGCATCCGGACCTTCGGCACATGGAACTTCCAACACCAGCTTCCCGGACAGACCGGGCCTCTGTCATCACGACAAGGTGGCAACGTGATGCCGGATCTGGCCAATGCGATGAAAATCAACCCGAACCTGAAGATCCAGTTGAATGCCGGTTACTTCGACCTGGCCACGCCGTTCTTCCAGGGCGTCTATGAGATGCACCATCTGCCGATCCCGCAGTCGCTGCAGGCCAACATCGAATACAAGTTCTACGAGTCGGGGCACATGGTGTATGCCAAGGACACTTCGCTGAAGATGCTGCACGACAACGTGGCAGGCTTCATCCGTCGCACCAGCAACTCGCCGTAGAGACATCGCCCGGCGGGTCGGCCCAGCGGGCCGGCCCGCGGCCGCTCAAAGAAAGTTGTTGGGCCAGATCATGGTGCGCCACATGTGCGCAGTGGGCGACCCGTCAAACCCCAACCCTTCCTTGGGCTCCTTGAAGTTGCGCCCGATGATGTCGGTGAACTGCTCCGGATCCACCGACCAGTTGTCCTGGAAAGCGTACATGTCGTAAATGGTGATCAGCCGCGAAGTCATGTACCAGCGGTGGGCGCGCGCGTCCCGATGAGCCTGTTGGATGTACTCCGGCGGCTGGTAGTCAGGCCCAAAGAATTGGTTGTAGGCATCGGGATACTTGAACCCCGCAGCCTCGTCCGCAAAATATCGCAACGCCTGGTGATACTGAATCGCCCAAGCCACCTCCTCACTGACATAGGGAGCGACGAGCTGAGCGCTCCAATACCCATGTTCCGTGCGGAGCAACGCGCCGTTGGAAATGTCGTGCAGCAAACAGGCGATGACAATCTTCTCGTCCTGCCCGGCATCCAGCGCCGTCTTGGCACTTTGCAACAGATGGCGGAAGGTGATCTCGGTAAAGCGCAGCCGGAAGAAATCGAGCAGCTTCGGCGCCTTCGGCATGCGCGGCAGCGCCGGGTTGTCGCCCATCATGAAGACGCGCTCGGGTGACATCCGCGCGAGCATTGGCTTCTCAACGTTGCCAGTGCCGGTACCCAGGGTGCTGACGGGCTGCGGCAGAATCATCCGCTCCCGGCCTGCCTGGGGATAATCGGCGGCCTGTTCGGGGTGCTGAGCTGGTTTATCGTCCATGAGGATATGTTGCCAATCTGCCGACCGTTAAGCAAAGTCGCCCCTGTGAACCGAAAAGCCCCGTCGCTGCTTCTGCTCCCCGTACTGCTCATCCTGGGAAGCTGTGCCAGCGAGCGATCACCGTCCATCAGCGAGCCCGACGCTCGGGCGCTCATCCGGCGCGCGCTGCCTGATGCCGTGGCGGACAAGCCAGGCTGGGCCGACGACATCTACACCGGCTTCACCTCCCAGGGCCTGGAGCCGAACCACGAAAACATCTGTGCCGTGGTGGCGGTCATTGAGCAGGAGTCGACCTTTCATTCCAACCCCGTCGTCCCCGGCCTGCCGGCGATCGCCTGGAAGGAAATCCGCACCCGCGCCGACCATTCACACGTTCCGTGGCTACTGGTCCACGGCGCGCTGGAACTGAAGTCGCCAACGGGACTCAGCTACAGCGACCGGATCGATCGGGCGAAGACCGAGAAGGACTTGAGTGATATCTACGAGGACATCATTGGGTCCGTACCGTTGGGACGAACGCTGTTCGAGGATCACAACCCGATCCGCACGCGCGGCCCGATGCAGGTCAACATAGCCTTCCTCAAACAGACCCAGGCGGGAAAGTCCTATCCGTATCCAGTCAAGACGACCCTGGCCGACGAGTTGTTCACTCGCCGCGGCAGTGTTTATTTCGGCATTGCGCATCTGCTGGGTTACCGGGCGCCCTACCCGCGGTATTTGTTTCGCTTTGCGGATTTCAATGCGGGTCAGTACGCCAGTCGTAATGCGGCCTTTCAAAACGCGGTGAGTGTGGCCTCGGGCATTCGCCTGACACCCGATGGAGCCTTGCTGCCAGGCAACGGCGGCGAACCGGGGCAAACCGAGTCGGCGGTGCGCACGCTGGCGGGCCGCCTGGACCTCTCGAACGGCGCGATTCACAGCGCGCTCGAAGAAGGCAAAAGCGAGGACTTCGAGGCAACCCGGCTCTACAGCCGGGTGTTCGAGCTGGCCGACCGTTCGCGGCCCGGTGCGCCGCGTGCGCTCGTTCCGCGAATCAAACTACAGGGACCGAAGATCTCCCGCAACCTGACAACCGACTGGTACGCACACCGGGTCGATGGCCGCTATCAACAGTGCCTGAAACGGTAACGGCCTCAAGGCGTCAGCCGGTTATATTTCTTCAGCACCTCGCGTAGCCGCTCGTGCGGCAGTCCGATCACGCGATGACCATCCGCGCCCGTCATATCCTTCGCCGCCACCATCGCATTGACAATGGCCTCCTCGGTGGCATCGACCGTCGCTCCAAATACAACATCGAGCGATTCGTTGGGCACCATCTTCAGATCCCGCACGCCGGTTGATGCGCCCGCGTCCTTGTTCGCCGTTGAGAATGCAATGAACAGATCGCCGGAGCCGTTGCCGGAGATACTGCCAATACGGCCCAGCCCCAGGGGGATGCGTCGCGCCAGGCGCTTCAACTGGTGCGGCAGCAAGGGAGCATCGGTGGCAACCACCACAATGATCGAGCCGCGCTCCGCGACATCCGAAGGCACGAACGTGTAGGGCTCGGGTGCCTCGATCTCCCTTCCCACGGGGATTCCCGCAATGCGCAGGTTCGGCCGCCGGCCGAAGTTGCATTGAACGAGCACACCGATGGTGAAGCCACCGTCGGAAGCGGCCAGGCGGCGCGAGGAGGTACCGATACCACCCTTGAAGCCGTTGCAGATCATGCCCGTACCGCCGCCCACACTGCCCTCCTCGACGACACCGCCGCTGGCGGTATTCAGCGCGTGGAGCGCATGTTCGGCTTTGACATGAAACCCGTTGATATCGTTGAGCCAGCCGTCCCAGGTTTCGCCCACCACCGGCAGCGACCACCAATAGTCATCGGGTTCGGGATTGCCTTGCGCCACGCGCCATTGAATCACTGCATCGCGAACCACCCCGACGCTGTGGGTGTTGGTGATCATCACCGGGCCTTCCAGGAAACCCGACTCTTCCACCCAGGTGGTGCCGGTCATCTCGCCATTGCCGTTCAATGAGTACCAGCCGGCGAAAACCGGCGTATTGAGCGAGTTCTTGCCGCGCGGCAGAACGGCCGTAACACCGGTTCGCACGGGTCCGACACCGACCTTCAACTTACCTTGTCCGGAAATGAGAGTCGTATGTCCGACAGTGACCCCTGCGACATCGGTAATCGCGTTCAAGGGGCCTGGAGTTCCATCGAAAGGAATACCCAGATCGCGAGCGCGCGGCGCCCCCTCGGTAGCCGTCGCGACTGCGAGTCCAACGTGGACGGCGACCGAGCGGTCAGCGAGGGAATCCCCAGCGGGGACCACCAGCGCCATCAGGCCCCAACTCAACCAACCCGCGGATCGTGGCAGTGTGTTCATCGAAGGATTGTGCCGATAGATCACATCTATCACAACCATCCAAACAGGTCATTGGCCGGTTCCGCACACGCGGCGGAGAATGCAGCAACGAAAAAAGATGGAGCAATGAACATGTATGACACTCGAAATGATCTGCCGTCGGAGCTTCGCACCCGGATGGTCGGGCTGCTCAACGGCCGGCTTGCGGATGCAATTGATCTGGGCACGCAGGCCAAGCAGGCCCATTGGAACGTGAAAGGACCGAACTTCATTGCGCTTCACGAGCTGTTCGACAAGGTCGCTGAGCACGTCGAAGACCACGTGGACACCCTGGCCGAGCGAATCACAGCGCTGGGGGGCACAGCTCACGGCACCATCGCGGTCGTCTCCCGGACGACCAGCCTCAAACCCTACCCGGACGACATCACCGAGGGCGTGCAGCACATTGACGCGCTCTCCAGCGCCTTGGCCGACTTCGGCGCCAAGGCCCGCAAGGCCATTGACGAAGCCGCCCGGGCGGGCGATGCGGACACTTCCGACCTGTTCACCGGCATCTCCCGCGAAATCGACAAGGATCTGTGGTTCCTCGAGGCGCACCTGCACGCCAAGCGCTGAACTGCGCGCCGAGCGCTGATCTGCACACCAAGCGGTGACGCCGCGACCCAGGAGGGCTAACCTCCAACCTGGGTCGGGGAGGGTCACGTTATGCGTATGGATGATCAGGATGAGAGCCGGAATGTCGAAGACGTCCGGGGCTCCAGTGGCGGGTTCAGGCCGGTGCACGGCGTCGGCCTGGGCACGATTGTTGTCGCCCTGATCGGCGGCTGGGTTCTCGGCATCAACCCGCTGCAGATTCTCGGCCTGTTGAGTGGGGGCACGGGCAGCAGCGTTCAGGCGCCTGCCGAGGATCAAGCGGGTCAGGCGCCCCCGGCCGGGGACGCCGACGCGAAATTCGTCTCGCAGATCCTGCGCAGCACCGAGCAGGTGTGGACCGCCGCCTTCCAGGAGCGCGGTGCCACATATCAAGAGCCCAAGCTGCGTCTGTTCCGGGACAGCTTCCCCACCGCCTGCGGTCAAGGGGAAGCTGCCGCTGGACCTTTCTATTGCCCCAGGGACCACATCGTCTACCTGGATTTGACCTTTTTTGACGTCATGACTCAGCAACTGGGGGCTCCCGGCCAGTTTGCTCATGCTTACGTCATCGGCCACGAAGTCGGCCATCACGTGCAGAACCTGCTGGGGATCATTGACAAAGTCGATGCTCAACGGGCTCGTGGCAACGAGGCCCAGTCGAATGCGCTGAGCGTTCGGCTCGAGTTGCAGGCGGATTGCCTGGCGGGTGTCTGGGCAACACGCTCGCAACAACAGCAAGGCTGGCGCCTGGAGAACGGCGATATCGAGACGGCTCTGAATGCAGCCTCGCAAATCGGTGACGACACGCTACAGCGTCGCTCACGCGGTACGGTCGTGCCCGAGTCATTCACACACGGCTCGAGCGCGCAGCGCGTGACTTGGTTCAAGCGGGGCATCCAATCTGGGCAGATCGACTCGTGCGACACCTTTGCCGCAGCTCAGCTCTGACCACTCATGACTTACTGTGTAGGCATGCTCCTCAACGACGGCGTGGTCTTTGCATCGGACTCGCGTACCAACGCCGGGGTCGATAACTTCGCCACGTTCTGCAAAATGAATGTGTTCGAGCGGCGTGGCGATCGGGTTATTGTCCTGCTGAGCTCGGGCAACCTGGCGGGCACACAATCCGTCATCAGCACGCTCAAGCAACGCGCCGAAGCCGAGGATGAGGTAGCCACCAACATCTGGACAGCACGTACCATGTACGACGTTGCCGGAATTGTCTCCGACGCCGTGCGCGCTGTTGAGAGACGCGATGGCGAGCACCTGGCTGCGAGTGCCACACCGTTCAATGCGTCCTTCATTGTTGGCGGCCAGATCAAGGGCGAGCCACCCCGCCTCTTCCGTACGTTCGCGGAAGGTAACTTCATCGAGGCCAGCTCCGACACGCCCTTCTTTCAGACCGGAGAGGCGAAATACGGCAAGCCCATCATTGATCGCGTAATCCGCCCCGCGACCAACTTGAGCGATGCAATGAAATGCGTGCTGGTGTCGTTCGACTCCACCATGCGCAGCAACCTGTCAGTCGGAATGCCCATCGACCTCGTCTGTTACGAGCGCGACGCACTTCGAGTCACCATCAGACATCGGTTCGCACCCGGTGACGCATACTTCTCCACACTCAGCAAGGAATGGAGCGAGGGCGTGCGGGCGGTGTTTCGCAGCCTTCCAGCGGTACCTCCGCCGGTTGAGCCGCCCTCGTGAGCACGCTGCTCGAACCGGATGAGCCGCGGGCTTTCCGGGTGGAGCGACCTCACGGACGATCCCCGTTCTTCCTGACCTGCGATCACGCCGGAGCGCGGGTGCCGCGCAAGCTGGGCTCGCTCGGTGTGTCGGCTGAAGATATGCGACGGCATATTGCCTGGGATATCGGGGCGGGTGCCGTGGCGGCCAGGCTTGCCGCGGCGCTGGATGCCTTTGCGATTCTGCAGACCTACTCGCGGCTCGTCATCGACTGCAATCGCAAGCCCGGGATTCCGGAGTCCATTGTCAGGATGAGCGAGGCCACGCGCATCCCCGGAAATGAGATCGTCACCGTCGCGGAGGCTGCCGCCCGCGCACAGGAGATCTTCCATCCCTATCACGACCGGATTTGCACCGAGTTGGACATCCGCCAGGCACAGCGGCGGCCGACAGCGCTCATTTCGGTGCATAGCTTCACGCCGCGTTTTCACGGCAAACAGCGCCCCTGGCATGCCGGCGTGCTGTATAACAAGGATGCGCGTCTCGCCGTCGAGGTTCTCAAGCGGCTCAGGGCGCAGTCGCAGCTCATCGTCGGTGACAACGAGCCCTACGCGGTCGGTGATACGACTGATTACACGATCCCGGAACACGGCGAAAAACGGGGTCTCCTCCATGTCGGAATCGAATTGCGGCAGGATCTGATCGAGCATGAAGCCGGTCAGAACGAGTGGGCGGAACGATTGGCACGCGCACTCGTTTCAATTGCCGAGAGCGGAGATTCCACGTGCAAATTCGACTTGGCTACGAGCTGATCTACCAGTCAGCGCAGCCTATACCCATGATCCTGAATCTGAACGTCCACTACTCGCGGGCGGCAGACCTCGTGCGCCCCGACCAGATCCTCACTGACCCGTGGGTCCCCTTGTCCCGGTATCGTGATGGGTTCGGCAATTGGTGCACCCGGCTCGTGGCACCGGCCGGCCAGATCCGCATCAGCTGCGACACCGTCATCAACGATCCGGGTATCCCTGACCCCGTTGTGCCGACTGCCCAGCAGCTCAGTGTCGAGAACCTGCCCGAAGAGACCCTGGTGTACCTGCTGGCCAGCCGCTATTGCGATACCGAAAAACTGTCCGACATTGCCTGGAGCCTGTTTGGCAACACCCCGCTCGGTTGGCAACGGGTACAGGCAGTCTGCAATTTCGTCCACGCGCACCTGACCTTCGGATATCAGTTCGCACGCTCCACCAAGACTGCGTTCGAGGCGTACACCGAGCGCCAGGGTGTCTGCCGCGACTTCGCCCACCTGGCGATTTCGTTCTGCCGCTGCCTGAATATCCCCGCCCGCTATTGCACGGGATATCTGGGGGACATCGGCGTACCGCCCGTGGATGCGCCGATGGACTTCTCAGGTTGGTTTGAGGCTTATGTCGGTGGAGCGTGGTACACGTTCGATGCGCGACACAACTTTCCGCGCATCGGCCGGGTGCTGATTGCCCGCGGCCGGGATGCCGCGGATGTGGCCATCAGCATGACGTTCGGTGTGAGCTCACTGGCCAGCTTCAAAGTCTGGACGGATGAGATCAAACAGTCTTAGAGGATCCCCGCGAGCGGATCGGCCGCACGAGCTCAGAGGTCCTCCTCCCAAAACTCCGCGCTGTTGCGCACACTGATCGTCACTTCGCGCGCCAGCTCGGCCTTACGCAAGTCGACACGGCGGATCTTCCCCGACACCGTCTTCGGCAGGTCACAGAACTCGATCCGACGGATGCGTTTGAAGGGCGACGTGCGCTCTCGAACAAACGCGAGAATCGAAGCGGCGATCTCCCTAGAAGGTGTTACACCTGCGGCAAGGATGACGAACGCCTTCGGTACCGACAAGCGCTGCGGATCGGGGCTCGGCACGACGGCCGCCTCCACCACGGCCTCATGTTCAATCAACAGGCTCTCGAGCTCGAAGGGACTGATCTTGTAATCGGAGCACTTGAATACATCATCGTTGCGGCCAACATACGTGAAGTATCCGTCCGCGTCCCGTGACGCAATATCGCCAGTGTGATAGTACCCCCCGGCCATAACGGTGGCCGTGTTGACAGGGTCATCAAGATACCCGGGCATGACCGGCGTGGGCTCGCCCGCGAGTGAGACGCACACCTCCCCTTCGTCACTGGGCTGTCCCTCCAGATCCAACAGGTCGATGTGATAGCCGGGCGCGAGGCGTCCCATGGATCCCGGCTTGACCGGTTGGCCGGGGAAGTTGCCAATCTGCAGAGTCGTTTCGGTCTGGCCGTAGCCGTCGCGGATGGTCAGCCCCCACGCGTTGCGCACTTGCGCAATCACTTCGGGATTCAGTGGCTCTCCGGCGCTGGCCAGCTCTCGCAAGCTGACCTTGATGTCTGCCAGAGGCAGCCGGATCAGCGCGCGCCACACCGTAGGAGGAGCGCAGAACGACGTCACTTCGCACCGCACCAACTCGTCGACCAGTCGTGCGGGATCGAAGCGCGCCTGGTTCACCATCACCACCGTCGCCTCCGCATTCAACGGCGCGAAAAACGAGCTCCAGGCATGTTTGGCCCAACCGGGGCTGCTCAAGTTCAGATGACGGTCACCGGGCCGCAGACCGAGCCAGTACAGGGTCGTCAGGTGTCCGATGGGATAACTCGTGTGCGTGTGTACGACGAGTTTGGGTTTGGCGGTCGTGCCCGAAGTGAAATACAAAAACAGCGGATCGGTCGCGAGCGTGACCCCATCGACCGGGAAATCCTCCAGGCCGCTGCCGCTGCCGGACAGAGTGTGCCATCCGGGCTGCGAGCCCTCGATCAGCACCTTCACCACATCAGAGGGCAAACCCTCGAAGCGCTCGGTCAAGCCGGTGTCAGTGACCACAACACGCGCCCCACCCCTTCCAACCCGATCGCGCAGATCCGCAGGCATCAACAGCGTCGTGGTTGGAATGATGGGGCAGCCGAGCTTCATGCAGGCAAGCGTCAACTCCCACAGAGCCGGTACGTTGCCGAGCATCAGCAGGATCCGATCGCCCCGCCTGACACCCAGCGAGCGCAAATGCGCGGCCACGAAATTCGAGCGACGCCGCAAGTCATCGAAGGACAACTGCACATCCAACCCGCCATCACCGACGATGCGCAGAGCCGTGCGGCTGTTGCCGCGCCCGATGACATCGAACCAGTCGAGCGCCCAGTTGAAACGCTCGGGACGCGGCCAGCGGAATTCGCGACACGCGCCCTCATAGTCGGTCCGATGAGCGATGAGAGTATCGCGCGCCTGCCGAAACGCCTCTGTTGGATTCACTTGGTTCCCCCTTGTGCCTGGGCCAGCAGCGCGGCGCAATCCGAGTCTTTCGCCAGCCCAGGATCGACGAACGCAAGCATAGCCGCAACCGGCGTCAACAGCACTCCCAGGGCAATCGCGCCACCGGCCTGCATTGCAGATTTCGCCGGCTCGATACTGAAGGACGGATGACCGAAGGTGCCCCGAACCAACAACGGCGCCCTGACCCGCAGACGCGGATGCTTGGGTCGCCCGTTGATACGCAGATCCAAGGATTCGGAGTCCAAATCGATCGTCCCCTCGCCCGTGATCAACACGGGGTCCGTGTCGAGCAGCAGTCGCTGCGCAGTCAAGGTCCCATCCTGCACGTCGAAACTGGCCACGCCACAGCGGATGCCCGTGTCGGCGGAGTTGCCCGAGGCCATCAACCCCAGGGCGCGCAAATCGAAGCTCGCCAGCTCCGCCAGAGAAGAACGCACCGCGCCGTGTGGCATGACGGCGGTCACGGTGCCGCTGGCATTGGATGCAACTTCACGGATCGAGGTGCCGTGACCCTTGAGAGTCATGCGCGCCTGCACATTTCCATCCAGGGCCTTCAAGTTGGAAGCACGCACATCCACTTCCGCCGCCGTCCGCTCGCCCGACGCGTCGATCTTGAACTCAACCCTGACCTTTCCGTCTCTCACAATCCCCGAAATGGGTCCACCCGTGACAATGCCGTCACCGAACTTCACTGTCGCATCAACCGACTTGACGGAGACGTGCCCCGCCTCGAGCGTCTGCCCATGGAAACGCAGTACGGTATCTCTCTTTCGGGTTTCTGCGAATTGCAGCGAAGTGTCGGGTAGCACCCGTTTTGGCTGACCAGCGGGCGGATCGGGCGGCTCGCGCCCGGCAGCGCGGCGACCCAGATCCGTCAAACGCAACAACTGCGACTGCAGATCCACCTCGACATGCGACGGACCGGGCCGTTTGAGCTCAATCAACACCTTGCCCTGCGCGTCACTGTGCCCGGTAGTGGCGCGCAGGTCCTGGAATTCCAGATGCCGGTCGCGACGTAGAAACCGACCTGACAGGTGATACGTCCCCGTATCCGGCAGTGACACTCCTGTCAGGAAATAAAGATCCTTCATATCCGCACCTTCAGCCTCGAACCTGGAATCGAGTATGCGGAAATCAAATGGCCGCGGCACCGTGACATTGCCGGTGAGCCGCGAACCGCTTGAGGTCTCGGTGAACTTGCAGCCGTAAGGTCGATCGCTCGCAACGGTTGCGAGAGTGTCGCAGTTGAGAGAAAAGTTGGCTTCGCGGCCATTCAACTGACCGGCGCCATCGACACGTAAAGCGGTCGGCATGTGCTGTGCGGACAACACGTCCTGCGCCGACAATATTCCGTCAAACTTCAGGCGTCGGATCCGGTCATCGAAGTGCACGCGGGCAGCCGGCATCGCCAGGCTATGGATCAGCGGTGGACCGCTGCCGTCCGCGGTATCCGGCGCATGCTGTTGCCAGTTGGCGCGCCCTTCCCGATCGCGCGACAGACTCAGGGTCACCTGCTGAGCTTCGATCCCGCGAAGGCGCCACCAATGACCGAACCCTGGCCAATCGTAAGTCAGCACGAGGTGCCCGATCTCGGCCGTTACTCCGGGCGCCGTCCAGGGTGGATTACCGATGGTGACCCGGTCGGCAACGATCCGCGGATGCGCCAAAAAAAGTTGCGCATCGAACTTCCCGTCCACCTGGATCTGCCGGCCCGTGTGTGCCTCGGCGGAGCGGATGATTGGGCCGCGTAGATGATTGGAAAACAGCAGAAAGGCCCACGATGCGTCCATCATCCATTAACGCACGAAACCATCGTATGCTCTCGAAATGGAGCTCTTGGAACGCGAACATTGCCTGTCCGATCTGGCGCTGTGGCTCGAGAGTGCCGTGGGCGGCACCGGCGGGTGTATTGCACTGGTGAGCGGCGAAGCCGGCATTGGCAAGACGTCGCTGCTGCAGGAGTTCACGAAGCGGCAGCGCTCCACCCGCGTGCTGTGGGGCGCCTGCGATGCACTTTTTACACCCCGACCGTTGGCGCCTCTCCATGATATTGCCCGGCAAACCCAGGGCTCCCTGTTGGCAGCAATCGAATCGGGGGCAACCCGGGACCAGATTTTCACCGCGGCCCTCGACGAGCTGGAACGCGGACCAGCCTCGTTGGTTGTATTCGAGGACGTTCACTGGGCCGACGAGGCTACGCTCGATTTACTGAAGTTTCTGGGGCGCCGAATTCACCGGACGCGGACGTTGCTCGCGATTACTTACCGCGACGACGAAGTGGGCGCACGTCACCCATTGCGTTACGTCATCGGAGACATTCCGCGCGCTGCGGCCCGCCGACTTGGACTGTCTCCCCTGACCCAACCCGCGGTCGCTCAACTTGCCAGTCAAGCAGGTCGCCCACTCAAAGACCTGTACAACATCACCGGTGGGAATCCACTGTTCGTAACCGAGGCGTTGGCCGGAACTGCTGACAGCGTGCCCGTGACCGTTCGGGACGCGGTATTGGCGCGAGCCGCGAGGCTATCGGCTGTAGCCCGCGAAATCGCAGAGCTCGTCAGTGTCGTCCCCGGCAAAACGGAGGCCTGGCTGTTGGAGCCGGGCTTGCAGGACGAGGCGGCCCTGGAAAGTTGCCTGGCCATTGGCATGGTGCGCGGCGATGATGGGTCGCTGGCCTTCCGACACGAGCTGGCACGTCGCGCATTCGAGGATTCACTCTCGCCGGCGCGTCTGCAAAATCTTCATGCCAAAGTGCTGTCGGTGCTATCGGGGCGGGCCGGTGTCTCGCTGGCCCGACTCGCTCACCACGCCGACGGCGCGCGAAGTGTGCAGGACGTCCTGCATTTCGCGCCGTTGGCCGGGTCGCAAGCCGCTGCGGTTGGCGCTCATCGCGAGGCGGCTGCTCACTACCGCCTCGCCCTTCGACATGCGCACGCATTGCCTCCAGAAGAGCGAGCCACGCTGAACGAACAATACTCGTACGAGTGTTATCTGACGGATCAGATCGAGGAATCCATTGAGGCGCGCCGCGCGGCGCTGGAGTTGTGGCGCAGCGCGGGTGAACGCCTGAAGGAAGGCGACACACTGCGTTGGTTATCCCGGCTGAGTTGGTTTGCAGGACGGCGACCGGAGGCGGAGCAGTACGGTACCGAAGCGGTCAGCGCACTCGAGTCCCTGCCCGCCGGCCCCGAACTGGCCATGGCCTACAGCAACCGCAGCCAGTTGGAGATGTTGGCGCACGAAGTCGATGCCGCGATCGACTGGGCGGAGCGCACGATCCGCCTCGCGGAGCCGCTCGGACGCGCGGACATCCTGAGCCACGCACTCAACAATTTGGGAACCGCGCGGCTCATCAAGGACGATGCGGCCGGTTGGCAAGACCTGGAACGCAGCCTGAAGATTGCCCTGGCGGGCGACTACCAGGAGCATGCCGCCCGCGCCTATACCAACCTGTCTTCCACGGGTGTTTCGAATCGCGTGTACGACAGGGCTACCCGCTACCTGCGGGAGGGAATTCAATATTGCGAGGATCACGACCTGGATTCCTGGCGCCTGTACATGCTTTCCTGGCGCTCTCGTTTGCGATTCGACCGGGTCGATTGGCATGGCGCCAGTGAGGATGCGGAGGCAGTGTTGCGCGATCCGCGGACCGCGCCAATCAGCCGGATCACGGCATTGACCGTGCTGGGGCACATGAGAATCCGGCGCGGTGATCCTGACTCCGCTACTCCGCTGGAGCAAGCTCGGGGCCTCGCGTCGAGCATACGGGAGACTCAACGCATTGGGCCGCTTGCGTATGCGTTTGCGGAAGTGGCGTGGCTCGTTGGCGACCGCGAGACAGTCATTCGCGAGACCCAAACTGCGTACGAACTTTCACGCGAGCAGCGTGATCCGTGGGTCAAAGGGATGTTGGCCGCGTCACTTTGGCGTGCGGACGCCTTGAGCGATGTACCTGCCGACCTTGCTAAGCCGTACGCCCTGGAGATTGGCGGCGACTGGCAAGGCGCGGCGCGCGCCTGGAGCGAGATGGGATGCGCTTATGACCAGGCCCAAATGTTCGCGTGGTACGGCGGTGAGAGTGAACAGCGTCAGGCCCTGATAACTTTCGAACAACTGGGCGCTGCTCCGGCGGCGCAGGCGCTGCGCAAGCAGATGCGGGCGCAAGGCATACAGGGGATCCCGCGTGGAACCCGGGCATCGACCCGACTGGATCCCCATGGACTGACGAAACGGGAGGCGGAAATCCTGGCGCTGGTGGCGGCGGGTTTGCGCAACTCCGCGATTGCCAGGAAGCTGTTCCTGTCGACCAAGACGGTCGACCATCATGTGTCCGCGATTCTCACCAAACTGGGCGTGCCATCGCGCGCCGAAGCGGCGGCGATGGCACGCAAGCTGTCAGAGTCTTAGCAAGCTGTCGCAGTCTCGACGGCGCATTACTTGGCTGAGGCCGCGAGCGGCACTTCCGTGATCTTGTCCACCGGCAGATTGTTGGCCTTGGCAGCCGCACGCACGGCAGCCTCGTCGGCCGCATTGTAGATGCAGTAGGTCTTGGTCTTGCCGGAGTTGGCATACGAGGTCACCCACTGCGCACCGTACTTGGAGTTGGTTGCATTGACCTTGGCCTTGGTGGCCGAATCCAGCCCCTCGAGCGCGCCCGCCGGGAAGGTCCGCTCAATCATGTAGCGGTGCATGCCCGAGGGCAGATTGCCCGAACGCGCATCGCTTTCGGAATCCAGGTCGACCGGCGCCTCATTGACATTGGTCACTGTCAGCTTGTTCAAGGTCGCGGCCTTGCGAACCGCTGCTTCGTTCGGCGCCTCGAACAGCGAGTACGTCTTGGTCTTATCGGCACTGGAGTATGAGCGCAGCCAGTGCACGCCAACCGACTCGTTGTTGGTCTTGGCCTTACCGTTGGTGGTCGGCGGGGCGCTGCTCTCCACAACGTAGCGATGGACTGGGTCATTTGCAGGCGAGGCCGCCGCGGACGCCGTATCGCTGGCCGCGAAAGCTTGGGCGATCGCCAGGACTGCAAAGGCTGCGAGGAAGGGCTTCATGGGTCGTGTCTCCGGTGTGTGTGTTCTAGGAAGGACTGGGAAGCAGGATGCCGGAGCACAAGCGGGACCGAATCGGGGGGCTTTACCCAATTTAGGGGGTGACATTACCCAAATTAGGATCGGCCCAGCGCCGGCGCGGCCACGGAATCCGCGCCCTCCCCTCCAGTTGCGAATGATTTGCATTTGCATCGGCCCTTAGGTAGCCTCAGTATGGAGATTGACGAGGAGCTCGGTCTGTTCACATGACTCGCCCGCCGCACGGATACTCCCCCCAGCAGCTCAGCGAGCTGGGAACGGCCGAGCTCTTCGTCCTCTCCTCGCTGCGTCTCTGGTTCCTGGCCCACTGCGACCACGACCACCAGTATCCCGACTGGCGGCAGGCATTCGAGACCGCCGGCATCGGCCAGCGCGGCACGTGGGGATTCGATAGGCTGTGTCGCATCGTGGGAACGACGACACTTCGCGCCCTGGACATACATTGGCTTCGCTGCGGCCGTCTGGGTGAATTTGAGGCGTGCCTGTTGACAACACTCGGACACCTGCAACACAACCGGTTGGCCGACGCTGAAAACGCGCTCCTCCAATGGTGCCCCGCAACTGCCGTCAGACTTGCGCTCGAAGCCGCACACGTGTTGGCCGGGGCGTTGCAGTCACACTCACTGTTTATTCCGCTGCGTGAGCAAGAGGGTTCGGGAATGCAGGTTTCAACAGTGCACGTCGCAGCCGGGTCCGCCCGCCTTCACTGACAGCACCACATGCGCACCGCTGCCCTCGTCCTCGTAGTACTCGTCTCCATGGCCGGCTCGCTCGCGCGAGCGGACTCCACCAGTCCCAGTCCCCGCTACACGTTTTCGTGGCAGCTCGGACAGGCGAATGCGCCAGCCCCGCGCGGCGGAACGACTCGCGGACCGGCCGTCGAGCTCGACACGCAACCTTCGGCAGCCTGGAAAGCTCTCCAGGAACCGAACCTCGCGCCACTCGAGCGCGATCGACGCGCCATCCTGGCCATGGCGGGCAACTATCAGGTCACGTTTGATTTCCTGGAAATCGAGTCATTCCCGCCGCGCGCCGACCGTGACAAGCCGTACCAGTCGTGGGGCACCGAACGCGTGTTTGTCGATTCGGATACGGGCAAGTCCATCAGCCTGGTACACATACTCGACATGCGTATCCTGCAGGACAACGGCAAGGTCAGCGACCCGATCGTAACCAAACACTGGCGGCAGACCTGGGTATATGAGCCGCGTGAGCTGCTCGAATACAAAGGCCGCAATCGGTGGGAACAGCGCAAGCTCAACGCGGCCGAGCGCACCGGGCGATGGTCACAGACCGTAAACCAGGTCGACGAATCCCCACGCTACTCCAGCGTAGGTCGCTGGAACCACTCGGGCAGCTTCTCGACGTGGCTCAGCGCTGATACCTGGCGCCCGCTCCCGCGACGCGAATGGAGTGTGCGCTCCGACTACCAGGTACTGCTGGGAACCAACCGCCACACCATCACCGCCACGGGTTGGTTACAGGAAGAAAACAACTTGAAGCTGGTTCTGGGGGCGAACGCAACCCCGGATCCCGCACGCCCGTACGTGGCCCGCGAATACGGAGTCGCGCGTTACTCGCAAATCTCGGGCGGCGATTTCGCGGCGGCGCAGGAGTACTACGACAAGACCCGCGCATTCTGGACTCAAGTGCTCAACCAGTGGGCGGCGGTGTTTCAGAAGCACTCCAGTATCGAGTTGCGAGCGCCGGTGGACCAGGCCGGCCTGTTCAAGAATCTGTTCGAGTACGCCGACCACCTGGCCGAGGGCGAGCCTCCCGCGCAGCCTGCGCAGACCGTCATTCGTCAGTCATTGACCGACATGGGCGCTCCCTGACGCCTCAGGCTCCGTGACTCCTCAGGCTCCGTAACCGGTCGGCCGCGAATTCAATGAAAGCCGACACCGCGCGTGGAATCTGCCGTCGACTGACACACACCGCGTAGAGATCCGCGCCGTCGCGCCGGTATTTGGGCAACACTTGCACCAGCCGGCCGGCATCAATTTCCACTGTTGTGATTGGATGCGGCAGCAACGCAATGCCCAGCCCGGCCACGGCCGCACGCAACACCGCGCGCGCCGTGTTGGCTCGAAACCGACTCGAGACCTGTATTTCAGTGGGGCCGCCCGGTCCCTCCACCCGCCAGACTACCGGACCCGTGCGATTCGACTGAGGCAGGCAATCATGCTCCGCCAGGGACGCCAACGATGTTGGTGTACCCCGCACAGCCAGGTAGGACGGGCTCGCCACAAAGCCGAAGTGGGTGGTGATGAGTTTGTGCCCAACGTGATTGCCATCGACCAGGTGGGCCGCGCGCAAGGCGACGTCAATGCTTTCCCCTATCAGGTCTGTCTTGGCGTCATCCAGCACAAACTCCAGGTTGACCTGCGGATGGTCCGCCAGAAAGGCCGCCACCCAGTCAATTGAAAACAGGTCGAAGAAATCCGCAGGAGCGGCCACCCGCACCAGTCCGGCCGGCAGCTTGGTGTCGTCGACCGAGGCTTGCCCCGCCTGTGCCAGCTCGGACACGGGGGCCGCGCAACGATCGAAGAAAGTACGCCCCGCCGCCGTAAGCGTCAGCTTGCGCGTCGAGCGATGGATCAGACGGCTGCCGACGTCGGCCTCGAGCTGCTGGATGTGCCGGCTGACCGTGTTCGCGGGCATTCCCAACCGACGGGCCGCGGCGGCGAAACTGGCCGCGCGCACCACTTCCACGAACAGGAAGACCTCATTGAGGTCCAATGAGGGATTACTTCGTTTTTTGGACTTCATCCATCCTATTATGCCGTATTCTCAAGTAATCTCCTCGCGCCTATGCTGATGGGAATAGCTGGCTAACCGAGAACACGCATGGCACGAGTACTGGTCCTCTACTATTCCTCCTACGGTCACATCGAAACCATGGCGAACGCGGTGGCCGAAGGCGCGCGTTCTGCTGGCGCATCCGTAGATATCAAGCGCGTACCCGAAACGTGCCCTCCGGATGTAGTGAAAGCGTCGTATTTCAAAGTCGATCAGAAGGCTGCCGTCGCGACTATCGATGAGCTCGCCAACTACGATGCCATCATCATCGGTGTTCCCACCCGCTTCGGACGAATGGCCTCACAGATGGCCAGCTTCCTCGACCAGGCAGGTGGGTTATGGATGCGCGGCGCCCTGAACGGCAAAGTTGGCGGAGCCTTTACGTCAACGGCCACTCAACATGGCGGCCAGGAGACGACGCTGTTCTCAGTCATTACCAACTTGTTGCATTTCGGGATGACGGTAGTCGGTCTCCCGTATAGCTTTCAGGGTCAGATGACGCTTGATGAGATCACAGGCGGCAGCCCATATGGTGCCACCACGATTGCCGGTGGACAGGGTCAGCGCCAACCGAGCACGAATGAGCTCGACGGCGCCCGGTTTCAGGGCAAGCTGATTGCGGAGACGGCAAAGAAGCTCGCTGCCGGCTGAGAGCCGCGCGCGCTCAGCTCTCGTACATCCACTGCCCACCAACCATGGTTCGCTGCGGCTTGACGGTGACCAGCTTCGACGGCTCGGTCTTGAACACATCCTGATCCCACACTACGAGATCCGCCAGCTTGCCGGGCTCGAGCGTGCCTTTGATGTGCTCCTCGAACGAGGCGGTGGCACCGTCCAACGTGCCAGCACGGATCGCTTCCTTCAGGGTGATGCGTTGGTTGAGTCCCCACGCATGCCCCTGATAGTCCGTGCGGGTGACCAGCGATTGCAGCCACATCATGGGCTCCGACGGGCTTGCCGTGTAATCCGAAGATAACGGCGGCCGCACGCCTGCATCAATCAAGTCACGCATGGCAAACATGTGGTGCGTCCGCTCTTCGCCGTAGAAGTGCATGACGTCGCCATGAAAATAAACATAGCCGGCGAACGGAATGGGAATCGCCCCCACGGCCTTGATTCTGCGAATCAGGTCGGCGTTGAGCAGCGTGCAATGCTCGATGCGGAAGCGCGGATCGCGTCGCGGCGACTCCTTCTGCAGGCGCTCGAACAGCGTCAGCACCCGGTCGATTGCCAGGTCGCCATTGGCGTGAATGCCGATCTGCCATCCCGCCAGGTGAGCCTTGCGGGCATTCTCGAACAATCCTTCCGCAGTTGCCGTCTGCAGGCCGCGGAATTCCGGCATGTCGTTGTAGGGCTCCGACAGCCACGCGGTGCGTTCGGAAATGGAGCCGTCGGCAAATAACTTCACCGCGCCGACGCGAACCCACTCGTCTCCCAGGCCAGTGTGTACACCGGCGGCAATCAACTGGTCGAGTTTCTCCCCACCGATGTGATTGTAGAGACGGACCTTCAGCAGCCCGCCGTCACGCGCATCCTGTGCGGCCTGTAATGTCAATGGATCGCCAAGGGCATCACAAGCCGAAGTGACTCCCTTGGCGACAAACATCCTGGAAATCAGCGCCGTCCCTTGCCGGTAATCTTCGCGGGTCGGCTCGTGGTTGAGCAGCTTGGCGAAGGCCTCGATGGCGTGATCGGCCACGCGGCCGTTCAGTTTGCCGTTGGCATCGCGAAAGAACTGGCCATGATCGGGGTTGGGAGTGGCCTCGGTGATGCCCGCCCGGCTCAGAGCCAGCGAATTCACGAACATCGTATGACCGCCGCGATGCCTGACCAGCACCGGATGGTTGGGAGCCGCCTTATCGAGATCCCACCGTGTCAAAGGCTGTGGTGTCTTGCCGTCGTCGTAGAGGAATCCGAGAACGCTCTGCCCGGCGGGCGTCTTGGCCACTCGCTCGCGGATCGCAGCCTGGATGGCCGCAATGGAGTCCTTGTCACAGGCCACTTCGCGCAGGTGCTCCACACCGGAATGGATCGGGTGGCAGTGAGCGTCGTAGAAACCCGGCGTCACCCGCATCTTCCCCAAGTCCACCTTGCGCGTCTGCGCACCGGCCAGCGCCAGCATCTCGGCGCTCGATCCAACCGCCAGGATACGTCCCCCGCTGATGGCCAGGGCTTCAACTTCGGGTACACGCTCACTGACGGTCCAGATCGCCCCGTTGTGCAATACCAGGTCGGGCTCGATCTGCCACTTGGCCAGGGCGGTGGCCGCGGTGCCGACACCGACGCCGATGAAGGCGCGGCGAGTCAGCTTGATCGGATAGGATGACCGGCGGCGAGGTATTATTTTCATGATGTCCATCATAGCAACGCTGCAATCCGGTCTGGCGAGCTTAATCCTGGTCAACGGTCATGTACTGACGGTCGACCCGCAGCACCCGGTGGTCGAAGCCGTCGCGATCAGCGACGGACGCATTCTCGCCGTTGGCACGAATGCCCAGATCCGCTCGCTGGCCAAGCCGGAAACTCAGGTCATCGACCTGCATGGTCGTACCGCCACGCCCGGACTCATCGACACCCACGCTCATATCGCCCAGGGAGGCGTGCAGAAGCTTTATGAGGTGCAGTTGAGCGATGCGCGCGACATCGCGGAAGTGCGCCGCCGGGTCGCCGCCCAGGCCGCCAAACTGAAGCCCGGCGACTGGTTGGTGGGTAGCGGTTGGGATGAAGGCAAGCTCGCCGAGCACCGCTACATCCTGGCCAAGGACCTCGACGACGTCGCGTCCGCGAATCCGGTCTGGCTGGAGCACACCACCGGTCACTATGGGGTCGCCAACAGCCAGGCGTTGAAGTTGGCCGGCATAAATGCAAAGACACCCAACGTCGCCGGGGGAACCATCGACAGGGATTCCTCCGGCCGGCCCACCGGCGTGCTCAAGGAAGGCGCGCAGAGCGCCCTCGACAACGTCATCCCTCCCAGCACCGTTGCGCAAGAACGGAACGGCATTCTCGCCAGCATAGAGGAGATGCATCGTGAAGGAATGACGGGCGTCAAGGATCCCAACATCTCACCCACTGAGTGGGAGGCCTACGAGGCGTTGGATCGCGAGGGCAAGCTGCAGGCGCACGTGTGCATCCTGTGGCGCTCAAAACCCACCCTGGACAACGCCCGCGAGCTCATTGCACAGATCGGCAAGCTCCCCAAACCACCCCAGGCCATCCACACCAATCTGATTTCCTGCGGCGTCAAGATTTTCATGGATGGCAGCGGCGGTGCCCGCACAGCCTGGATGTACGCGGATTGGAACAAGAACCGCACCGAGACCGACACCGGTAACCACGGCTATCCCCTGATTGATCCGGGCGTGTATCGCGACGCTGTGCGGTTGTACAACGATGCCGGCATCCATGTTGCAACCCACGCCATCGGTGACCGGGCTATCGACTGGGTCGTGGATACCTACGCCGAGGCACTCCAGAAGCACCCGATGAAAGGTCTGCGCCACGCCATCATTCATGCCAACACGCCCACTGATCACGCAATCGAGGTCATGGCCGCGCTGCAGCGTGACTTCGATGCAGGCTATCCAGAGACGCAGGCACCCTTCAACTGGTGGATCGGAGACAACTACGCGGGCAACCTGGGCCCGCAACGCGCGCAACGTTTGAATCCCTATCACACGTATGCCGAACGCGGGATACGCTGGGGTGGAGGCTCCGATTATCCCGTGACTCCGCTGCCGGCGCGTTACGGTTTGTGGGCTTCCGTCGTGCGCACAACTATGTCAGGCCGATACGGTGCACAACCGTTCGGCACTGCCGAATCGGTCGACATTCAAACCGCCCTGAAGTCATACACGCTGTGGGCGGCTCATCAGTTGTTTCTGGACGCCCAGACCGGCTCGCTCGAGCCGGGCAAGAGCGCCGATATTGCCGTGTGGGACAAGGACCTGACCCGGGTGCCGTCGGCCGAGCTGAAGGACCTCAAGTGCGAGCTGACCCTGTTCCGGGGCACCGTCGTCTACCAAGCAACTCACTAGTACAGGGCCATCACATGGGTCATGCGCAATCTCCCATCCTGGGAGGCAACCAGCTCAAGCTGGGTTTCTTCTCCCCCAACTGCTCCAGCGGCATGTCGGTCACCAAGGTCCCTGAGCGCTGGCAGAACACCTGGGAGAACAACATCCGCCTCGCGCAGCTCGCGGATGAGGCGGGCATCGAATTCCTGCTGCCGATCGCGCGTTGGATCGGTTACGGCGGAGAGACGGATTTCCACGGCAGCGTGCTCGAGACCGTAACGTGGGCTACCGGCCTGTTGGCCCACACGAAACGAATCAACGTGTTCGCCACCGTGCACACCGCCTTCATACATCCCGTCGTCGCTGCCAAGCAGCTCGCAACCGCCGACATGTTGGGCCGCGGCAGGCTGGGATTGAATGTCGTGGCCGGTTGGAACAAGCCGGAATACGACGCGTTTGGGATTGACCTGCCGCAGGCACACACGGCGCGATACGCGCTTGCGCAGGAGTGGTTCGACGTCGTCAAGAAGATCTGGAGTCACGACGGGCCGTTCGACTGGAACGGTGAATTCTTCAAGCTGCGCGGTGTGTATGGTTTCCCCCGGCCCTTCGATGGCGTGCCGCCGATCATGAACGCGGCGGGCTCCAAGGAAGGCCGTCAGTTTGCCACCCGCAATGCTGACTTCCTGTTCTGCATTTCGGTCGATCCCGACCAGTCGCGCCAGGAGGTCATTGACATCCGCGAACAGGCGCAGACCTTTGGACGCAACACCGGCGTATTCACCCTCTGCCATGTTGTCTGTCGTCCGACGATCAAGGAGGCGCAGGACTATCTGCACCACTACGCCGAAGTCAACGCTGACTGGAGCGCCGTCGACAACCTCATGCGACTTCAGGGCATGCACGCGCAGTCATTTCCGGCGGACGCCTTACAGATGCTTCGCGGGCGCTTTGCCGCGGGACATGGAACGTTTCCACTGATTGGCGATCCGGACACCGTTGCACGCGAGCTCGCGCGGATATCGGCGGCCGGGTTTGCCGGTTGTACGTTGTCATTCGTGGACTACACTCAGGAATTCCCCTACTTCCGCGACGAAGTCCTGCCGCGGCTGGTACGCATGGGGTTGCGGCAAGCCTGATTCCGCCCCTCCGGCGCCGTCATTCGCTCTTTGAATGCGGCGTATGTCCGATCTTCATTTGCCTTGAAGGTACCCCCCGCTAAAGCTACGGGCGTACAGGCAAGGGGGAGACGGCATGCATCGGACCATTTTGACAATTTGTGGCTGCGCCACGCTCGTTGGCGTATCGCTGCCACAAATCGCCTCGGCGGCGGACGCAGAAGAAAACACCGAGGCACTCGCGGAAGTCACTGTTACAGCGGAAAAACAAGTACAGAGTCTGCAGAAGACCGCCGCTGCGGTCACCGCGATCTCGGCGGACACCCTGCTCGATGCGGGCGTCACCGACCTGCGCGAGGCGCAGAAGCTCGTACCCTCCGTGCGCTTCCAGGCCGAGGGCAACAATACTCAGGTATTCATCCGGGGTGTGGGCGCCAATCTCGATCAGGCCAATGTCGAGCCCAACGTAGCCTTCAATTTCGCGGGCATCTACCTTCCCCGCGAGGCAACCAGTGCCGGCTTCTTCGATGTCGAGCAATTCGAAGTCCTCCCGGGACCCCAAGGCACCTTGTATGGTCGAAGCGCCATCGGCGGCACCATCAACGTTACGCCCACCCGGCCTGGCTTCAACAACGACGGTGCTGTGCTGTTGGAGGCGGGAAACTATGCCGCCGTCCACGCCACCGTGACTCAGAATCTCAGGGCATCCGACACCGTGGCGCTGCGGGCGGCCATTGACTACAACAGGAACGACGGTGTCGAGGAAACCGGCGCGCAGTCGAAGAACGACACCAGCGCCCGCCTGTCGGCGCTCCTGAATCCAACGGAGCAGATGTCGATCTACCTGTGGGCACAGGGGGCGGTCAAACAGGGGCATACGGCAAACCTTGTCAACAAGGGCACGAATCCGCTGGACGGCTCTTACTGCGAGCCGTGTTTCCTGCACTCCAATCCGTGGGACGACACGCGCACGGGCCAGTTCGCCGGTCCCTTCGGCACACCGGTTGCGGAACGCAATCATTACAAAACCTACATGTTCGGCGGGCAGCTCGACTACAACTTTGACTGGGCCACCCTGAGCTACCTGCCCTCCTACCTCTACCTGGACGCGGCTCCGCAGTACTGGCTGAGCGCCCTGCGTTCCTCGAACACGGCGCATTACAACCAGATCACCCAGGAGCTGCGACTCGCCAGCAATGGCGGTGGCCCGCTGAAATGGCTGGGTGGGCTGTATTTCTACAACGTGCGCAACTCCGGCGGGATCACTCTGTTCACCAACCTGCCGTTCGCTTTTCTGCAGGACAGCGTCGATGCCAACCGCCTGAAAGGCTATGCGATTTTCGGCCAGGCCACTTACAGCTTCACGGATACGCTGCGCGGCACTCTCGGCGCGCGAGGCAGCTCAACGAACCGTACGGCTCACGGCAACGAACCGCTCGCCCTGGGCGGGCTGCCCTACACCTTCGACAAGACGTTCAACAATGTCGACTGGAAGGCGGGTATCGAGAAAGATCTGACGCCGAAAGTCATGCTGTACGGCGCGCTGCAGACCGGCTATCAGCCCGGAACGTTCAACGAGCTGCCCAATACGCCGACCTTCAGCAACGAGGTCAAGCCGTCGCGAATGATGTCCTACACGGCCGGTATCAAGTCCCGCTGGTTCGACGATTCACTGCAAATCAACGATGAAGTCTACTATTACGACTATAAGGACCTGCTGATCCAGAGCTACAACATTGCGGCGGCCTACAACACAATCTTCAACGCCCGCAAGGTTGCGATCAAGGGTAACCAGCTCGACGTACTCGCCAAGGTGTTCAAGGACGACCAGGTCAACCTGAACATCGGCTACTCGCAGGCGCGGAACAAGGACTTCATCACCCCGGACGGCCAGAACTTCGACGGCCTGCAACTGGCCTATGCGCCCGACTGGACGGCAATGGCCGGCTACACGCACAACATGCCGATCGGGGATGCCGTGTTGCGCGCCCATATCGACTGGCGGTTCGAAAGCTCCTGGTTCGCGGACTACGTGCACAACAAGGGTGTGCGCCAAGGGCCGTCGAACAAGGGCGACGCTTCGCTCACGTACGATGCAACCACATGGTCGGCGGGTGCGTGGATCAAGAACATCCAGAACCGCGCGGTCATTGCGGCAACAGCCGCGGCTGGCCTGCCCGGTCCCGGAACCTCCTATCTTGACGAGCCTCGCACGTATGGTGTGCGATTCACAGTGAGCTACTGAACGGTGACCTACTGATGACCCACGAGCAAATGATCGAAACGCTTTGGACTCGCGCCGAGATCGAGCGAGTGATGCTGAACTTCGGGCGGGCGCTGGATACAGGTAACTGGCCTCTGTACCGGAGCTGCTTTGCAGACCGGTTCCAGGTCAACTTCGAGCGGTTGACTGGCCAGCCCGAGGTGTATGTCGACGCCGATCTGTGGACGCGGTTCGCGGAGGTGATTCTCAGCCCCGTGCGACGTCATCACCAGTATTCCAATTTCAACGCAACCATCGACGGCGACAAGGCCCAGGCCATCATCTACATGGTTTCGCGACACTGGAAGGCGACCGACGGCGGCTCCGCCGAATACACGCAGAACGGCTGGTACGAGAACAGCTTCGCGCGTATTGGCGGCCAGTGGAAGATCACTCGACTGTTTCACACCTACCAGTGGGTCTCGGGCAATGGCGGCCTGTTCGACTTCACCGATCCGGAGCTCATCAAGGTCATGGGCGAGGTGTTTGCGCCCGAGAATCGTGTCAAACGCGGTGGGTAGCCATGGCGACGCAATTTCTCAACGTCAGTCCGATCGATACCAGCGCGCCTGGCCGCAACTCCCCGGTCGCTGACGCGCCTGCACTGAGCAGCATCGTAGCGGCCGCCAGCGGCCTCGTCCCAATGCTGCGGGAGAAAGCGCAGGCCACGGAATCGGCCCGATGCGTGTCGGAACAGACGACCAACGCCTTCCGGGACGCCGGTTTCTTTCGACTCATGCAACCGGCGCGCTACGGCGGCTATGAGTATGGTTTCACGGCGTTCATTGACGTCATCAGCGAGCTGGGGCGCGGTTGTACTTCCTCTGCCTGGTGTTGCGCGATTGGCGCCATCCATCAGTGGATGATTGCCGGCTTTCCGGAACAGGCACAGAACGATGTGTGGAAAGGCAACCCGGAGGCCTTCGCCTGCGTTTCCTACGCGCCGACCGGCAATACCCAGAAAGTGGATGGTGGCTGTCTGATCGAGGGCCGCTGGCAGTTCGTCTCGAATTGCGACAACTCCGAGTGGTGCATCCTGGGTGCGCAGTTTCCCGCGCCCGAGCAGGGTGCGCCGCCTCAACCCGGATTTGTGCTCGTGCCGCGGTCCGACTGGACCATCGAAGACAACTGGTACGTGGCTGGACAGGCGGGCACGGGCTCAAAGACCGTCGCCATCCTGAAGCCCACGTTTGTTCCGGACCATCGGCGGCTGATGATTGCCGCCGCAGCCTCTGGCACATCACCGGGAACCGGCGTCAATACCAACCGGATCTATCGCGTCCCGATGCTGTCAGCGCTTCCCGTGTGCCTGGTGTCGCCGCTGTTGGGCACTGCCTTGGGGGCCGTCGAGGAATTCGTCAATCTGTGTGGGACCCGGGTAACGCGCGGCGCAGTGGGCGGCGGCGGCAACCGGCTCAGTGAGTTCTTTCCCGTGCAGTCGAAGGTGGCAGAAGCTTCGGCCCTGGCAGACGCCGCTCGACTCCTGATTACCCGCGACACCGCCGAGGTGGAGCGAATGACGTTGAACGGCCAACCCCTCTCCATCGACCAACGCATCCGCAATCGACGCGACCACGCATTTGCAGCCCGCCTGGCACGCGATGCGGTGGAGGCCGTGTTCTCGGCTGTCGGAGCAAGCGGTCTCGCCTCCAATCAACCCATACAGCGAATGTGGCGCGATTCGAATGCCATCGTCCGTCACATCACCTTGAACTGGGATGCCGTGTCGTCCATGGTCGGACAGCACTTGTTGGGCCTCACTCCCAAGGGTCAATACTGACCCTCAGGCAGGAGCCGCGCCGTGTACTCATGGACGCTGATTACGGGCGACACGCCGGTCACCACGGATGCGCGATCGTTTCGTCAGTCGCTCGGCACATTCCCGACCGGGGTCTGCCTCGTCACAACCGTGTCTCCTGAAGGCAAATGCGAGGGAATGACCATCAACTCCTTCGCTTCCGTGTCGCTGGATCCGCCGCTCATCCTGTGGAGTATCCGGGATGATGCGCGCAGTGCCGATGCCTTTATTTCTGGGCGGCACTTCATTCTCAGTGTGCTGTCCGCATCCCAGCGGCCGCTGGCCCACCACTTCGCCCGGCCCGCGCCGGACAAGTTCGCAGATTGGCGGGATCACTTCGACTTTGACAACGCCATCGGCGGTTGCCCGCGACTGCGGGAGAGTGTTGCAACGTTCGAGTGCAGCACTTACTCACGGCACCAGGAAGGCGACCACACTATCCTGTTAGGGCGCGTTGAACAGCACACGCGCTCTGAAGCGGCGCCCCTCCTTCTGCACATGGGGCAGATGGGATCGCTGTGGGACCTTGCGAAAGATTTTCCGCGCTAAAGATAGTTAGCCCGATACCAGTCGTTGATCTCCCCGCCCGTGGTCAGCCAGACATCGCCATGAGAGGCGATGTAACCCAAAGCCGCCTCCAGGTGCTTCATGCGAAACGGGTGGCCTGAGATAAACGGATGCAGCGAGATGGACATGATTCGCGGGCGCTCACGGCCTTCCGCGTACAACACATCGAACTGATCCCGGATCATCTGGCCAAACACCTCAGCCGATGCACCTTTGCCCAGGATGGTGGGCACGTCGTTCAGCTCGAGTGTATAGGGCATCGTCAGCAACGTACCTCGCTTGACTCGCATCGGCACGGGCAACTCGTCATGCGCATAGTTGGAAACGTATTCGATTCCGGCCTCGGCCAACAGGTCCGGGCTCTTCATGCTCTCGGCGAGATACATGCCCAGCCACCCTTTCGGCCGCCGGCCCGTGGCGGCTTCAATGATCGCCAGGTTGCGGACAATGAAATCGCGCTCCTCGTCCTCGGGCATCAGCGTTGCAACGCTGGTGTTGTTGTCACCCTGCGCTCCCCACTCCCAGCGGCGATCGTTACCTTCGCGGATGATCTGCGGATACTCGCGGCAGACGTCACTGTTGAGATTGACCGTCCCACGAAATCCGTGCTTGTCCATGGCAGCCATGATCCGCCACAGGCCTACCCGGTTGCCGTAATCCCGCCAGCCGTGATTCAGAATATCCGGACTGAACTGCAGCGTGCCCGGATACACTGCATGCGCCCCGGCAGTCGAGCCGAACGGCACGTGCTCGATATTGACGTAGATCAGGACCGCGAGCGGTTGCCCGTCCGGAAACCGGACCGCCGGCCGATGAATGATGGGTTGAAAATCATAACGCGGAGACTGAGTTGACTGAGCTGACATGTGACGACCCCCTCAATTCCAGAGCGACTTCCTCAATCAGATCCTCCTGTCCGCCGACGGCACGGCGCCTTCCCATTTCCACCAGGATGTCGCGCGCCGACACCCCATACTTCTGTGCAGCCCGCTGCGCAAACAGCAGGAACGACGAATACACACCCGCATAACCCAGGATCAGGGAATCCCGATCGACCCGGATGGGCTGGTCCATCATGGGCACCACCAAGTCCTCGGCCACGTCCATGAGCTTGAACAGGTCGATGCCCGTCTCAATGCCCATGCGCTGGCAGACCGCGGCAAATACCTCCAATGGTGTGTTGCCGGCGCCTGCCCCAAGACCCGCTGCAGAGCCATCGATTCGAGTTGCGCCCGCCTCCACTGCGGCCAACGAGTTGGCAATACCCATGGCAAGGTTGTGGTGCCCGTGAAACCCAACCTCAGTGTCGGCCTTGAGTACCTGCCGCAAGGCGCCCACACGGGCTGTCACGTCGTCAGGAAGCATGTATCCGGCAGAGTCCGTGCAATACACGCAATTGGCGCCGTAACTCTCCATGAGCAACGCCTGCTTGGCGAGATTCTCAGGCTCCTGCATGTGGGCCATCATCAGAAATCCCACCGAGTCCATTTCCAGCTTGCGAGCCAGTCCCAGGTGTTGCTCGGCAACATCCGCTTCGGTGCAGTGGGTTGCGACGCGGATGGTATTGACCCCGCAGTCGTACGCCAGACGCAAGTGATCCACTGTGCCAATGCCCGGAATCAGCAGAGCCGAAATCTTCGCGCGCTTCATCTTGGGAATGACGGCGCGCAAATAGTCTTCGTCGCTGTGAGCCGGAAAACCGTAGTTCACGGAGGCTCCGCCCAGCCCGTCCCCGTGAGTAACCTCAATGAACGGCATTCCGGCCGCATCCAATGCAGTCGCAACGGCGACCATCTGCCTGATCGAGATCTGATGCTGCTTGGGATGCATGCCATCGCGCAGGCAGTTATCGTGCAGAGACACTCGTTTGCCACGAAGATTCATGATGCTGACTTCACCATCTCGGATGCCCACATTTCACCGGTCCGCAAGGCGGCCGCGGTCATGATGTCGAGGTTGCCTGCATATTTCGGCAGGTAGTCGCCAAGACCGGCGACCTCCAGGTATACCGACACCCGCTTGCCATCGAACACCGGCCCGTGTGTGAGGCGATACCCGGGCACGTACTTCTGCACTTCGCCAACCATTGCGAGAATGGCCGCGCGGATGCGCTGTTGGTCCGGCTCGTCCCGGGTCAAGCAGTGCACGGAGTCCCGCATGATCAACGGTGGCTCGGCGGGATTCAGGATGATGATGGCCTTGCCGCGGGCGGCGCGGCCGACCTTTTCGATTCCGCTGGCGGTGGTGCGCGTGAATTCGTCAATATTCTTGCGCGTCCCGGGACCCGCACTACGGGAGGCAACCGTTGCAACGATCTCCGCATACTCGACCGCCTGCACCCCCGAAACAGCAGCGACCATGGGAATGGTGGCCTGCCCTCCGCAACTGACCATGTTGACATTCATCTCGCCACGACCGGCGTGCTCTGCAAGATTCACCGGCGGCACGCAATAAGGTCCAACCGCCGCGGGCGTCAGATCAATGACGGCCACACCCTGCTCACGCAGCCGGCGCGCGTGCTCGTGATGGACGTAAGCGGAAGTCGCATCAAAAGCAATCCGGATGCCGTCACGCTTCACGTGCGGCAGCAGACCGTCCAACCCGTCTGCGGTAGTTTTCAATCCGGCCGCGCGCGCCCTTGCGAGACCGTCCGAGTTGGGATCGATGCCGACCATCCACGTCGGCGCGAGCTGCGTGCTGCGCAGTGCCTTGTACATCAAGTCCGTGCCGATATTGCCCGAACCGATCAATGCAACATTGATTTTGCTCACGTGAATTCCGTTGTCAGCTCACCGACGTTCTCGACCCAAACCCGTACGCGGTCTCCGGCCTTGAGGAACCGACCTCGCGCAGCACCGCATCCCGCCGGCGTTCCGGTGGCGATGACATCTCCGGGCATCAGCGTCAATCGTGTACTCAGGTGGGCGATCTGTTCCGCCATGCTGAAAATCAGATTCGAGCTGGACGAGTCCTGCATGAGCTCATTGTTCACCCACAGGCGAATGCCCAGATTCGCAAGATCACCCGCCTCTTCCAGCGGACAGATCCACGGACCCAGCGGCAGCGCTCCGTCGAAGCATTTCTGACTCACCCAGTCGAACTTGAAGGGCGACTCCGCCGCAATGCCCTCCCGCTTGAGGTGATCGCGCGCCGACAGATCGTTGGCGACTGTCAGGCCCGCAACGTGATCCAGCGCCCGCTCGATGCTGACATCGCGACACTCGGTGCCTATGACAACCGCGATCTCGGCTTCCCAGTCCACTTTCTGCGAATACTTCGGCAAGGCGACACGGGCTCCCGTCCCCCGCACGCATTGCACGGCGGTCTTCAGGAAATGCCACGGCTTCAAGCCCAACTCATGAGGATCCGGCTCGGGAGGCAGCTTCAGGGCCTTCGACATCTCGAGCACGTGATCCTTGTAGTTCGCACCGGCGCAGAAGATCGCGCCCGGAAACAGGATCGGCGCCAGCAGTTGCACGTTCGACAGGAGGTGCGACACGGATGACGCCGCAAGAATCCCACGCCGCGCATTGCGCGCAGTCTGCTTGAGCCTGGGGGCCGACTCCGACCAACTCCGAAGCAACTCCAGCACCGATGCGCCCACATCGACGATACGATCGTCGACGACAATCCCAGCCCGCGGCGTCGCGCCGTTGGCAGTCGGCACGGCGTAACTAGCCAGACGATAGGAAGTTTCGGACATACTAAGTCTTCGGCGTCTTGCGAAGCGTTGAAGGTGGACGCTCGAAAGCTTTGCTCATATGCCCCACGCCATCCTGGTCGCCGCGCTCAAACATCCAGGAGTAGCCGCCCGGCGGGTTCGCCAGGATCTCCCATGAGTTATCATCCGCGTCGTAGAAGTAGAAACCATAGGTGCCGTGTTGTACGGCTGGCTTGGTAATCTTCTTCAGCTTCCAAACTTCCGCGTCGCGGACGACGAGGCGGTGACATTCGTCAACGTCATCTTCGGTCGCGACGTCTATACCGTTGTGATTCAGGAATGGCATCTCGCCTTTTCGTTGCGCCGGCACTTGCACGACAACATAGATGTGTTGTCCGCCCAGGCGGCACCAGATCGAGATCTTGCTCGCCTTGACCACTTCGAACCCGAGGAATTCCTCGTAGAACTTGCGTGTGAAGTCGAGGTCCTTGCTCTCGAGCGTCCCGTGAGACAAGAACTTCAGTTTCAAAGTCGACTCTGTCATAGCTCACCCGCCGTCAGCCAATCCCACATTCTCTCCACGATTCGCCCCGAGGTCACGGCCCGCTCCTTGGCCTCCGCAGGCGTCAGCACCAGGCCTTCCAGTCCCGTCGCCAGAACCGCCAATTCGACGCGTGCCGAATCCTCCAGGTACCAGGCCATCACAACCGCCTCTTCGATCGAGGCACCGACAGTGATAGCCCCGTTGCCCCGCATTACAATGGCACGAGCGTCCCCGAGCTTTTCGACCAATGCCTGCGCGCTGGCGCTTTCCCTCACGAGCCTGGGATCAGCGTGCAATGGAGCGCTTGGCGCGAAGTAGGCGCCAAATCCGTGCCGGGCCTTCGGAGTCAGGCCGAGCGTTGAAAGCGTTGTTATATTGGGTGACTGGAAGCGCACCACCGCACCTACCTCAGGGCGCTGCCAGTAGATGCGCTGATGTGCCAGCACCTCTGGAAGTGCACCGGGCGGTAACGCTCCTTCCGTGCGAACAATGACCGGCGAATCTTCGTCCCCGACCAAACCGAGCGGCTTGGACGGACTGACGATGAAGTGATCTGGCGAGATCCGCAGGCTGCAATGACCATACGCGTGGACGAGTCCGGCGCGCGCCAACGCGCGGGCAGCGACCCGGACACGGCGCGCATCATCAGCCGATACTGACGGTACGTCAGCCATTGTCACCCATCTCGGCTTGGAATTCGGGGATGTCCGGCTTCGATCCCCACATACAGAACGACGAGCTCCTCGCCGGGAATTGCCGCGGCGTGTAGCTCTCATCCGTGATCAGCCGAACACCCGACGAGTATTCGTAGATCATGCCATCGGGTCCCTCGAAGTACAGGAACATGGCGCCGGAGGTCGGGTGTCGGCCCGGGCCGAAGCGGATGCGCACGTTATTTTCGCGCAGAAAATAATACGAACGCATGATGTCGTCGATGCTGGCAACCTGGTGGTTGATGTGTTGTACACCCGTGCGCTTGGACGGAAACAACGCGATCCGATGATGCACCGGATCGATTCTCAACAGCGGTGCCTCGCCAATCCAATCACTCACCCGAGCGTTGCAGACGGTCGTCCAGAACAACTCATCCTGGCGCGGCGAGATCGAGTGTAACCCGATGTGAGAAAACCCCGTGATGCCGGCGTCGCGCGACGGGAAGTAACGCCTACCGCTATGCGCAGGCCGCGCGACCACCTCGATGGAATTACCGCTGGGATCCTTGAACGCAATGAATGCATCCACCCAGCGCTGCTCGCACTCAGTCCGTGTGCCCGCTTTGACCGCATAACCCGCGCGCTCCAGCTCCGCCGCAGCATTGTCCAACGCGGACAACGACAACACCTCGAACGCGGCAATGTGTTCCTGCGGGTTTCCGAGTGTGTATGCGAGTGTATGGTCGCGATCGTCTGCGCGCAGATACGCGCTCGTTCGATCGCGACGCACCAGCTCCAGTCCCAGAATTCGAGTAGCGTAGCGCACGGCGTCGTCCAGATTGGCGGTGCCGAGCCGGATATAGCGAATGTCGTGCAACGGAATCATCGTCCGAGTTCCTTTGCACTGACTCCGCCTATCCCCCAGTGCTCGGGGGGTACTTCCTGGAGGATTACACGCACGCTTTCGGGCTTCACCTGGAGTGCCTCGACAATGGCTGCGGTCACCGACCGGATCAGCGCCTGCTTGATTTGCGGGGGCCGACCTTCGAGTATCATGACATTTGCAATAGGCATGTTACGAATGCTGCCGTGGCGTCAGGTGAATCGGACTGAAAGGGAGCCGAGCGCCTGGAAGCGCACGGTGAAATGGTCGCCGGCCTTGGCGCCAATCGCTTCCGTGATACCGCCTGTCATGACGAACATGCCGGCCGGTATGACCTGCTCACGCTCGGCCAACAGATTGGCGAGCATCGCCAGGCTCGAAGCCGGGTGCCCCAACACGGCGGCGCCCGCTCCGAATGCGACTCCCTCACCGTTTTTCTCCACGACGACGCCGAGTGTCCGCAGATCCAGCTCTTCCACGCGGCGAGCGTTACCGCCGACAATGTATCGCGCGGAGGAAGCGTTGTCCGCCACCACGCTGGGCAGGTCGAATTTGAAGTCGGCGTAGCGGGAGTCAATCACTTCGATGGCGGGAATCACAAAATCAATGGCGGCGAGCGCACCTGCGATCGTGCAACCGGGTCCCTGCAGGGGACTGCGCAAGACGAATGCTATCTCGGGCTCAATACGCGGGTGGATGAGCTGTGCGGTCGCGATCTCGAAATCCGACGGCACAGTGTATTCATCGAGCAGGAAACCGTAGATGGGAGTCGCGACGCCCATCTGTTTCATTTTTGCACGGGAGGTCAAGCCCATCTTCAAGCCTGTCAGGCGCGCGCCTGCCGCGAGTCGGCGTTTGCGCAATGCCCATTGCACTTCATAGGCGTCGGCCAGTGTCAGTTCCGGCTCCAGCGCGGATAGTTGGGTTACAGCGCGGCAGTCGCGGGCCGCACTCTCGAGACGCTGCGCATGTTCGGCAATTTTTTCGATGGTGAGAGGCATAACGTTAGACGAAACGGACGCAAGCCGAGCCGATCCCACCGATGGACAGTTGCAGACTGTCACCGGCAGTTACGGGAATCAATGCACCGAGCGATCCGGAGAGAATCACCTCACCGGCCTTGAGGGAAATGCCAAACCGCCCCAGGGCGTTGGCGAGCCAGGCCACGCAGGTCACCGGCGATCCCAGCGCGGCGGCTCCCGAGCCGGTGCATTCCAGCTGGCCGTTCTTCTCCAGCACCATGCCGCAGGTCGACAGATCAACACTGCGAGGGTCCACGGCCCGGTCCCCGAGTACGAACATTGCAGCGGAGGCGTTGTCGGCCACGGTGTCCTGCAACTTGATGCGCCAGTCCTTGATGCGCGAATCCACGATCTCGAAGCACGGCATCACGAAACGGGTGGCATACAGAACGTCCGCGTTACTGACACCCGGGCCCGTGAGATCGCGCTCGAGCAGGAAGGCGACCTCCCCTTCGGCGCGCGGCTGCATCAATGTGCTCATCGCAATGGTATCGGTGGCGACCATGCTGGCCAACAGTTGGCCAAAGTCGGGTTCACTGACTCCCAGCGCCCGCTGCACCACGCGGCTGGTGAGCCCGATCTTCTTGCCGACGATCCGGTCTCCCAGGGCGAGGCGCCGGCGGATCACCTGCTCCTGGATCCGGTAGGCATCCTCGACGGTAATGCCGGGCTCGCGCGTAGTCAGCGGCTCGACCGGAGTGCGGGAGCGCAGGCTGTCGAACAGCTCATCCCCCAGTTGATTTGTCCGGCTGGTACTCAAAGTTGGCATGGGTCAGGTATTCACGCAGACGTTGCGTAGCTCCGTATAAAACTCCATCGAATGCACACCGCCTTCGCGCCCGATGCCCGATTGTTTGGATCCGCCAAAGGGCGTGCGCAGATCGCGCAGGAACCACGAGTTGATCCAGACGATGCCGGCATTGAGGCTCGCGCCCAAGCGAAAGGACCGGCCGACATCCCGTGTCCAGGCCGTTGCCGCCAGGCCGTATGGCGTGTCATTCGCCAACTGCACCGCTTCATCTTCGGTGTCAAAGGGCTTGACGTGACAGCACGGGCCGAAGATCTCCTCGCGAATCACACTGGATGTCTCGGGCAGACCGGTCCAGATCGTCGGCTGTATCCACGCGCCACCCGCAAGCGACTCCGGCATGTTGGGAATGCCGCCACCGCAGACGACCGTAGCGCCATCGGTGACCGCACGCCGGTAGTATTTCAACACTTTCTCGCGGTGCTCAATGCTGATCAGCGGCCCGATGCCGGTGCTCTTGTCCGCGGGATGCCCGGCTTTCAACCCTTCCGCCTTGTCTTTCAAGGCCGCCACGAATCGCTCGAAAACCGGCCGCTCGACATACACGCGTTCGGTGCCGAGACAGATCTGGCCGGTGTTGAGAAAGGCGGCCCGGGTGATGCCGGCCACCGCCGCCTCCAGGTCGCAGTCGGCGAATACCAGGGCGGGATTCTTACCGCCAAGTTCCAGTGAGACGGGTCGAATGCCGTCAGCCGCAGCCTTGATGATCTCCGCTCCAGTCGCGGTTTCACCTGTGAAGGTGATGGCTGCCACACCTTTGTGGCGTGTCAGATATTCTCCCGCGGAGCGCGGACCGAAGCCATGCACGACGTTGTATACGCCAGGCGGAACACCCACCGACTGCATGACCTCGCCCAGCAATGTTGCAGTGGCGGGGGTCTCTTCGGATGGCTTGACGACTACGGTGTTGCCACAAGCCAGGGCCGGGGCCACTTTCCAGGTCATCAGCAGAAGTGGCAGATTCCAAGGGCAGACGACGGCAATGACTCCCTTGGGCACACGCAACGAGTAGTTGTACGCCTTGCGCCCCTCAGGGGTCGTCATCTCGAAGAATTCAGTGGGGACGTTCTTGACGGCATCGGCAAACACTCGGAAGTTGGCCGCGCCGCGGGGAATATCCACGTGGGAGGCGACGGACCTTGGCTTACCGGTGTCATTCACCTCTGCGTCGAGAAAATCATCGAAGCGCCGGTCGATCTCCCGCGCGACGGCATGCAACATGTCGGTGCGTTGCGCAAGTGTCAAGCGGCCCCAAGGCCCCTGGAGCGCGGCCGTGGCCGCCTGCACTGCCGAATCAACCTCGGCCTGGCCACCCTCGGCCACCGTGCCGATCAGGCTGCCATCCACCGGCGAGAACTTCTCGAAATGCCGCTCGGAGGCCGAGTGCACGAAACGATTGTCAATGAAATGGCAGAATGTCGTGAGGCTCATGAGGCGAGGACGTTACGTTCCTGCCCCCGGCCGGTCGAATGAAAAGACGACATACCTGCAATTCGGCGTTAGCATGCGGACGGTATGAGGGGGTCCGTGCATGAGCTTCAATAGCCTGGATTTGAATCTGCTGCGGGTTTTTGACGCGATTTTCCAAACGCGCAGTGTGACCGTGGCCGCATCGAACCTGCACTTGACGCAGCCGGCCGTCAGCAAGCAGCTCAACCGGCTGCGCGAAGTCCTCGAGGATCCGCTGTTCGTCCGCACCAGTGACGGCATGGCCCCTACACCGCGCGCCGAGGCCATTGCAGGCCCGATCCGCAAGGCACTCAGCGAGGTGCGCAACACCATCGAGCGGCAGTTGGGCTTCGAATCCGCGGTGTCGGATCGTACCTTCCGGATTTTCATGAGCGACCTGGGTCAGATGGTGCTGCTGCCGCGGGTGCTGGAACTGATTTCGCGCGAAGCCCCGTCCGTCAATATTCATACCGTGCAGGTACCGCCCTCGCGGATGCGCAGCGTGGCGCTCGAGTCAGGCGAAGTCGACCTGGCGGTGGGTTACTTCGAGGAGTTCGAAGGCTCGATTCATTGCCAGGTGCTGTTCGAGGAGCATTATGTCGGGTTGGTACGGGCCAGCCATCCGACGATTCGCGATACGATTTCCTTCGAGCGGTTTCTGCAAACCCCGCAGCTCGTGTATCACCCCACCGGCGGGGGGCACAGCTCGCAGGAAACCTCTGTAGACAAGGCCTTCTGGGCGGCCGGTCTCGAGCGTCGCGTCGCGGTCCGTGTTGCTCACACGATGGGCATCACTTCCATTGTGTCGAGTACCGATCTGCTCGTCGTCGTCCCCCACCGGCTCGCCAAAGCCTGTGCCGCCATGGTGGATGTCACCATTCTCGAGCTGCCCATTGAAATCCCCAGTTTTCACATCTCCCAGTACTGGCACGAGCGCTTTCATACCGACCCGGGGAATCGCTGGCTGCGCGGCCTGTTCGCGCAACTCTACGGCGGCCGCCAGAGCGTCGAGCCGGCGCGCCTCGCCATTCCGCACACCGAGCTGGCGGACTGCTGAAAAGGGCGCTGGGTCAAGGGGTTGCGCCTCCATGCCGCAGGGCAATTGCCCGCATTTCGATATGTGATTCGACCGCCGGGGCGCACGGGCCGTATGGTCGTGCGGACGAGGTAGAACAATCATGACGGGTACCCTGGAAGGCAAGACAATCATAGTGACGGGCGCGGGCGGAGGAATCGGCCGCGCGACCTCGTTGGTGCTGGCCAATGCCGGCGCCAATGTCGTCGTTACTGACATCGCCAAGGAAGCTGGCGCCGCAACGGTAGATGCCATTCGCTCCGCGAACGGTAACGCACTGTTTGTGCAAGCTGACCTGGCCGCCGAAGACCAGGTGCGCGCAATAGTTGAGCGTGCCGTGACGAGCTACGGCCGACTGGACGGCGCTTTCAACAATGCCGGCCTCGAGCAATGCGCCCTGCCCCTGCACGAGCTCACGACCGAGCAATGGGAGCGGGCTTTGCGAGTTGACTTGACCAGTGTGTTCTGGTGCCTCAAGTACGCAGTGCTCGCCATGATGAAGAGTGGCGGTGGCTCCATAGTCAACACCGCCTCATCGCTGGGACAGGTCGCGATTCAGAACGCCAGCGAATACATTGCAGCCAAGCATGGCGTCGTCGGACTAACACGTGCGGCCGCGGCAGAGTATGGATCACGCGGCATTCGCATCAACGCCGTACTGCCCGGCATCATCCGCACCCCCATGATTTCCCGCCTCACGGAAGACGAGCGATTCAGTGCATTTTTTGAAAAATTGAAGGACCGCCACCCCATTGGCCGATTCGGCGAGCCGTCCGAAATCGGTGAAGCGGTGAAGTGGTTGCTGTCGGACGCCGCCTCCTTCATGAACGGGGCAGCGATGGCGGTCGACGGCGGTTATTTGGCGATCTAGAGAGGTATCGAGGCGTGTATCAGCTTAGCCGTACAGTCCCGGTCAACGAACCGGGTAAAGTTTACTTGAGCCGCCATGATGTGTGGGCGGGGTTGATGATGAAGGCCCGCAACGCCTTGCCCTACGTGCCACAGATGCAGAAATGTGATGTCGTGGAACAGGGCAACGGCTGGCTGCTTCGCGACATCCTGCTCAACAACACCCCGCTGCGCGAGCGAGTGTCTTTCGAGCCCGAAAAGCGAGTCATTTTCGATCGGGTCAACAGTGTTGAGATGGGCCGGATCGAGAACATCATTGGTGAGGATGACAAGGGCAACCTCACCCTCACCTTCTCGTTCGGCCTGACGAAGCAAGGCATTCCCGAGGGCAGCGACGCGGAACGCGCGCACTTCGCTCCGATGGAGGGCGCGTACATGGGCGCCGTCGCCGCGACGCTCGGCGCCGTCCGTCGAACTGTCACTGACCAGGGTCGTGAATCCCTGCCGTTCGAGCATGAGAGGGATTCGGCCGGCGACACGCGGTGGATCTATGAGTTTTATCGGATTGCCGACAGCCTGAACATGGAGAAGTTTCTCGCGCTGCACACCGACGACGTTCGCCTGACATTCTCCAACTATCCGACTGTCGTCGGTCACGCGGCGCTCGGCGCCGCCATCGGCGGCTTGTGGAGCAAGATCAAGGCCATGTCGCACGGCCTGTCAGGCGCGTGGTCACTGCATAATGGGCAAATCGGCATTGCCGAGAGTACCTGCATGTATACGCGGCTCGACGACTCCCTCCATATGGTGCGACCTTGCACCGTGCTTCGCCGGCGCGGCGACAAGATTGAAGAGCTGCGAATTCACGTGGACGCAACCGGACTATGACTGACCGACTCAAAGGCAAGGTGTGCATCATCACCGGGACCGGCGGCGGCATGGGCCGTACGGCTGCCATGCTGTTTGCGAAGGAAGGGGCGCAAGTCGTCGGATGTGACATCAACGCGGACAACGCCGCGGCCACACTGGACACAGTTCGCTCGGCCGGCGGCCGAATGGTCTCACTGCATCCTTGCGACATCTCGGCGCGCGCCGACGTCGATCGCTTACTCGATTTCGCCGTAAAGAATTACGGGCGCATTGATGTTTTATACAACAACGCCTCCATGGCCTACTTCGCGTGGCTCCCCGACATGACTTACGACATGTGGAGCCGGACGATCCGCGAGGAACTGGATGTCGTGTTCCACGGCTGCCAGGCCGTATTCCCGCACATGATCAAGGCCGGTGGCGGCTCGATCATCAACGTGGGATCGACCTCGGGGAAGATCGGTTATGAGGTGCTGCCCGGACTTGCACATACGGCCGCCAAGGGTGGCGTAATTGCCATGTCGAAGCAGATCGCCATGGAGGGAGGCAAGCACAAAATCCGGTGCAACACCATTTCGCCGGGGTTGGTGTTGACCAACCAGACGCGGGCGTTCATTGACATGCCAGAATGGTTCGCGCCCATGAAGGCGAAGTTGATGCTGGGGCGCGTCGGTCTGCCCGAGGATATCGCGCCGCTGGCCGTCTACCTGGCCTCGGACGAGTCAACCTGGGTGACGGGTGCCGACTTCGCCATCGACGGCGGTACGACCGCCTGGTAGCGGGAAAACCAATAGATCGGTATACCGAAGGCACACAGCGCCAAAGCCCATAGCAGCGGCTTCAGTCCGATCCCGTACGACACATACGCGCAGTAGGCGAAGGCGCACACAGCGGACACTGCCAGCAGCTTGGCGCGCGTGCCAACCGCCGGAATCTTCCCCTGGCGCTGCAGCACCACTATGGCGGCAGCGCATACGAAATACAGTGGCAGATTCGCGGCGGTGACCACCACACTGAAAAAGGCGAACAGACCGCCAATCGACTGACTGTAGTTGGTCACCAGCATGACGCTCGCGATCCCGCCAGTCACAAACAGCGCGCGAGTCGGCGCACCGTGCCTGTTCTCTTTTGACAGTGACGTGGGAAAATGCCCATGCCGCGCAATGCCCTGGGTAACCTCTCCCAACATCATCGTCCAGCCGTTGAGCGCGCCCAGCCCGCCAATGACCACGAACAGGGCCAGGATCTCGCCCGATCGTGCACCGAGGATCTGCGCGAACAGGTCTGCGAAAGGAGCGCTCGAGGCCGTCAGCGCATGCTGGGGAATCAGCAGCATGGGTACAACGGACACGCCGACGTAAATCACCGCCAGCAAAACAGTACCGATGACCGTCGCGAGCGGGATGGTTCGTTCCGGGTTGGTGACCCGACCCGCTGGAATGGTCGCGCACTCGATTCCGAGCATGGCGTAGAGCGCGAGCGTCGATGCGCCGCTCACATCCGCGAATGATGGCGGATTCGGCGGAACATGTTGCAGATAGTCGGAAGGGTGAGTGAACAGGACCCACAGCCCCAGACAGATCACACCGAACATGGGCAACAGTTTCAGAGCCGTGGTCACGATCTGAGTCCAGCCGACGGCAATCGCACCACGCAGATTCAGAAAGACGAAGAACCAGAGCAGGGACAGCGCGACGACCGGCGGCAGCCACGGCGCGGAATTGATGGATGGAATGAAGACGCTCAGATATCCAACTACGCCGACCGCAATGGTTGCATTGGTGACCCAGGTGGAGACCCAGTAACACCACATGACCGTAAAAGCGACCCCGTCTCCAAAGGCCCGCTTGGTATAACTGTAGGGACCGTCATCCTGCGGAAAAACCCGCGAGAGATAGGCGAAGGTGACGGCCAGAAAAGAGCAGCCTACAACGGTGATCAGCCACCCCGTGAGCGCATTCAGTCCGTACGGAGCCAGCGTGGCCGGCAAAATAAAAATACCGACGGCAATCACATTGCCGACCACGAGCGCCGTACACATCCACAGACCCAGCACCCGCGACTGCGGGGCTGAACCAGCGGCAACCGTCGCCGCGGTCAACTTTCCACCATGGCTTCCTGCAGAGAGACCTCCAACAGACTCATGGCTTCATCCACGTTTTCGCGGCTGACCAGCAGCGGAGGAATGAAACGAAGTGTACTGACCCCACAGGACAACAGTATCAGACCGTTGTGGAAAGCGCGCGTCAGAACTCGCTGGCACAACGCGGGAGCCGGCTTGCGTGATACCCAGTCGGTAATGAGCTCCGCGCCAATCATGAGTCCTTTGCCGCGAATATCACCGATGCAATCGAACTTCTTCTGCAGCTCGCGCAGGCATTCCATGAAGTAGCCGCCGACTGATGCAGCGTTGGCCGCGTACTCGCTCTCGACGAGATCGAGTGTTGCGAGGGCAGCAGCACAGCACAGAGGATTGCCGCCGTATGTATTTCCATGCGCGCCACGCTTCCACTTCTCCATGTGCTTGCGCCGGGCGACCACGAGCCCGATCGGCAGACCCGAACCCAGACCCTTGGCCAGGGTCATGATGTCCGGCGCGACTCCCCAGTGCTGGCTGGCGAACATCTTGCCTGTGCGCCCTACACCCGACTGCACCTCGTCGAAGATGAGGAGAATGCCGTGCCGGTCGCACAGATCCCGCAATCCCTGCAGGAAACCATCCGGCGGTACAAGATAACCGCCCTCGCCCTGGATCGGTTCCACCAGGATCGCAGCCACTTCATTCGCCGGCACATTGCAGGCGAACAGAACGTTCTCGATGTAATCGAGCACCGCCTTGCCCTGATCCGCCCCGGTGAGCAAAGGCCGATACATATTGGGATACGGAACATGGGTCACGCCCGGCATGGTCGGGAAAAAGCCGGCCTGTTGCGTGTACTTGCTGGCGGTGAATGACAGCGAGCCCATGGAGCGCCCGTGGAATCCTCCCAGGAACCCGATGAAACGCGGCCGGCCCGTCACGTAGCGCGCCAGCTTCAAGGCACCTTCTACCGATTCGGTGCCGCTCTGGCAGACGAGGATCTGTACGGGCTCGCCCATCATCGGATCGAGCGCGTTGATCTTCTCGCCCAGCCGGGTCATGCGCTCATGCCAGTAGTCACTGGAAATGTGCAGGAAATCATCGGCCGCATCCTTGATGGCCTGGACCACGCGGGGATGGGAATGACCAGTGCTGCACACCGCAATGCCGGCCGCGAAATCCAGAAACCGGTTGCCGTCGACATCCCAAACTTCGACACCGCGGCCTTTCGCCATCACGAACGGGTAGTCGCGCGGATAAGAAGGTGAGCTTACGGGGCGATCACGTTCCAACAAGGCGCGCGCCTTGGGACCTGGCAGCTCAGTACGGATATGACGTGATTGCATGAAAACCCCTTTAAAATCGTCGTTCCAGCAGCGTGTCGAGCAGGTTCAAGGCGCCCTCCAGATCGCCCACGTCAATCACCAACGGGGGCGCGAGCAGAATCAGGTTGCCGCGCGCCGCAAACGACACGCCCGATTCCAGTGCTTCCCCCAACAGTTTGACCAGGCCGGGATGCATCTGCGGCCAGGGCGATAGCGGCTCGCGGCTATCCCGGTCCCGCACCAACTCGATGACCCCGAACAATCCGTCGCCACCGCGCACGTCCCCGATCGACGGATGTCGGGATTGCATGCGCTTCAGGCGCTCAAACATCTGCGCACCGAGCCGGCGCGAGCGTTCGATCAATCCATCATCCTGATAACTCTGAACGGCCGCAACCCCGGCCGCGCAGGACAGCGGGTGCCCGCAATAAGTCAATCCCGTAAGCAGCATTTGCGGCTCGAGGGCGCGCGCGACCTGCTCTGACACCACCACTGCTCCGAGCGGCAGATGCGCACCCGTCAGCCCTTTCGCGAGTGTCATGATGTCGGGACGCCCTTCTTCGCCGTATCGCTGCCACGCGAACCACTCACCGCATCGGCCGAAGCCACTCATGACCTCGTCGGCAATGAGGTAGACCCCCCGTTTGCGCGTTCCCGCCCGCACGGCGGGCCAGAAATTCTTTGGCGCCACGATCCCATTGGTGCCAGCGTTCACTTCCAGCATCACGGCGGCCACATTTGAGGCATCGAGCGCATCGATTACGCCTGCAATCTTGCCCGATGCTGCGTCGCCACATTCCTCATCGGACCGAGTACCGAACGGGCAACGGTAGGCATATGGGGGCGGCACGTGAGCCACCTTGAATGCGGCAGCGTCTACTTGGGCGGCGGTGCGCGAGTCACCCGAGAGAGCCATCGCCGCGTAGCTGGCTCCGTGGTATGAGCGGTTGCGTGTGACGATCCACCCCTGCTGTTTGCCGCTAGCCTGGCGGGCAAACTTCACGGCGTGCTCGTTGGCGTCGGCGCCGCCCAACGTGAAAAAAACACGACCGTTGTGAAATCCAGACTTCTGTAACAGCAACTCCGCCAGCTCGGCACGCGGCTCCGCGCCCCAGGCGTTGGTCACAAAACACAGCTTCGCGGCCTGCGCACGGATGGCCTCGACAATACGCGGATGTTGGTGCCCGAGATTGCTGCACTCGGCAAGGCTGCTCATGTCGAGTATGCGTCTGCCGTCCGCGACGATCAGATGCGCGCCTTCGCCACCAACGATAACGGGAGCGTCCCACTCCGTTTGTTTACACCAGCTATGCAGGACAGTTTGCTGTTCGGGACGCATACGGCTGAGTTTAGGCGATTATCGCGCAACGTTCCTGCCCACCCTGAGGACGCGTGGCGACAAATCTCCGTCGGCTGCGCACGCAGTAAGATACTGGCCCGACTGAATGACGGAGCCTGAAGCCCATGAGCCGGAGCTATGACACTGTGCTGGCGATGCACATCGACGGTGAGCGCCTGGGAACTAGTGGGCGATCAACGCACACTGTAGTCAATCCTGCGACGGGCGAGCCGTTGGGACAACTACCCCTGGCCACCAAAGCGGATCTCGATCGCGCTCTCGACACTGCGGCACGCGGCTATCGCATCTGGAGAGCCAAGACAGCGGATGAGCGAGGTGCCGTACTCGCGGGCGCCGCGCGCCTGCTGCGCGAACGGGTCGAGAAGATCGCCACGATTGCGACCCTCGAGGAAGGCAAGACGCTGACGGAGGCGAAAGGTGAGCTGATGATGGCCGCCGGCCTCTTCGATTTCTACGCCGCCGAGACCAAGCGGATCTACGGGCGCGTACTGGTACGGCCCACGGGCTCGTTGTCGCGAGTGATGAAAGAGCCGGTAGGCCCTGTCGCGGCCTTCTGTCCATGGAACTTTCCCATCGGTAATCCGGCGCGAAAACTCGGCGCCGCCATCGGCGCGGGTTGTTCCATCATCATCAAACCACCGGAAGAAGCACCCGGGTCCGCGATCGAAGTACTCAACTGTCTGCTCGATGCCGGCCTGCCCAAGGAAGTCGCGAGCTGTGTGTTTGGCATCCCCGACCAGGTGTCACGTCACCTGATCGGCTCACCCGTGATTCGCAAAGTCAGTTTCACGGGCTCGGTCGCAGTGGGCAAACACCTGATGAAGCTGGCCGCGGACGGCGGCAAGCGAACCACCATGGAGTTGGGTGGCCATGGTCCGGTATTGGTGTTTGACGATGCCGACCTGGACCGGGCGCTCAATGCCCTGGTTCCGGCGAAGTTCCGCAATGCCGGTCAGGTTTGTGTCTCCCCCACGCGCTTTCATGTTCAGGAAGGGATCTACGAGCGATTCGTCAAGGAGTTCACCGCACGGGCTTCCCAGGTCGCGGTGGGCAATGGGCTCGAGGCGGGGGTGCAGATGGGGCCGATGGCTAATTCGCGGCGACCGGATGCGATTGAAGGATTTGTAGCCGACGCGGTCGCTGCCGGCGCCCGTGTTGCCACAGGTGGCGAGCGCGGAGTTGGAGCCGGGAGTGACGTTCGCCGTGGAGGTTTCTTCTTCCGCCCAACCGTGCTGGCCGATGTACCCCTCACTGCACGTGTAATGAACGAAGAGCCATTCGGCCCCATCGCCCTGATGCGGCCGTTCAAGACCTTCGACGACGCCATCGAGCAGGCCAATCGCCTGCCCTACGGCCTCGCTGCTTACTGCTTTACTGAAAACGGGCGGCGCGCCCTGCTGTTGGGCGATGCCATCGAGAGCGGCATGGTCGGAATCAACACGACCATGATCGGGGGCGCCGATGCGCCGTTTGGAGGAGTGAAGGATTCCGGACACGGCTCCGAGGATGGGCCCGAGGGGCTGGAAGCCTGTCTAGTGTTGAAGTCGATTCATCAGGCTTAGGAGACAGTCATGCGCCGCATTGCCACTGAAGAAGCGTTTTCCATTCCCGAAGTTGCCGCCGAGTTGCAGAAGGTGGTGCGCGGACCGAGCAGCAGCCTGGACAAGCTGTTGTGCCGCGGCATCTACGATTATCGCAGTGGCGATCCGGGTTACGGCCAGATGAATTTTCTCGATGGGCTGTTGGATATCGAGGGGCGGCGCCTGGCGGAAATGGATGCCCTGGGAGTGGACATGCACTTGCTGTCACTCACGGCCCCCGGCGTGCAGATGTTTGACGCAGACACGGCGACTGAGCTTGCGACACTGGCAAACGATAAGCTCGCGGACGTCTGCCGCCGCCATCCAAAGCGATTTGCAGGTCTCGCCTCGTTCGCACCGCAGAGCCCCAAGCGGGCCGCGAAGGAGATGGAGCGCGCCATCCGCACGTTGAAGTTGAACGGGTTCATTCTCAACTCACATACGTACGGCGAGTACCTGGACGATCCGAAGTTCTGGCCGATATTGGAAGCGGCGGAAGCGCTGGATGCCTGCATTTACATTCATCCGCGGGCAGCCTCCGACGGCTTGAAAGGGCCGCTGCAAGACTACGGCATGGATTCCGCGATGTGGGGATACGGCGTGGAGGTGGGAACGCACGTCGTCCGCATGATGGCTGCAGGCGTGTTTGACCAGTTTCCGAAGCTGAAGATCTGTATCGGCCACATGGGTGAGGCCATCCAGTTCTGGATATGGCGTATCAACTTCATGAACAGCCGGGCGCAGACCATCGGTCGCGCACCGCCCACCAAGCTCAGCATGGCCGAATATTTCCAGCGCAACTTCGTAGTCACCACGAGTGGCGTGGAAGATCCACTGGCGCTGGATTACACCATTCGCAAGATCGGCATCGACAATGTGATGTGGGCCATCGACTATCCGTACCAGCCGCAGAAACCGGCGGTGGATTTCATGGATGCGGCGCCGGTTACGGATGCCCAAAGGGCCAAGCTATATCACCAGAACGCCGAGCGGATATTTCATATCGCGCCGCTATAGGGTCCGCAGGCGGGCGCGCGGCTACGACGCCAGGTAGCTGCGCAGCCTCTTCAGATCGGCGTGCCGTGTCGGAATGTCATGCCTGTCGGCGGCCGTGCGCAAGTCACGTAGCACTTCGAGCGCACGCAACAGCACTGATAACGGCGGCCCACTGGCAGTGATTCCCGCCAGGTGCGTCTCTTTGACGTCCTGCGCGGGCTCCTCGATGAACCGCTTCACCAGCGTGTCATGGTGTTGCACCGCCGTCTGCCCGAACAGATCGCATACCTCGAGGTAAGCGCGTGCGTTCTGCTGAAACCAGTCCGCCGCGCTGTGCTTACCCGCCAGCGCCAGCAACTCGTCCAACAGGCTGGTACGCATCATGCAGTCCCGCAAGCGCGCCTGGTCCGTCGGCAGCATGAACAGCATCTTGTCGACGAGCAGTTGCGCGTAGTACGGGTTGTTGGCCTGACACAGTCCCAACAGCAGATCGATTTCGTTGATTCCGGAGAAATCACCCGCATTGGCGCCACGGTACTCCTGCCGCCCGACCCGGTATGGCTTGTAGTACGGCCGCACCGAATAAAAGAAGCGCTGCACGTCGAGATTTTCAAACAGGCGCTTGTTGAATTTCTGCACGTCACGCAGGGCGCTCTTGGCCGTATCGAACAGTACATCGGCCACCGGGCTGGACACGCCTACGTGGACGATCTTGGTCAGCGCCTCAGCGACCCGCTGCAACGACAAAATGCCGCGCGTATTTTCGTCGATGAACAGGAATTCGTCGGGGAGCGATGTGAAGCTCTTGCGTACTCCGGCCACTGCCAGGTTGTGTGTGGCCAAGTGGGCGGTGGCGAATCTCGGTGCGACACCCAGCGATGACCCAACGTGAAGTGCCAATGAGGATGCTTCCACGAATGGCGAGCGCTCCTCGCGCATCGGATTCGTGAGCTCGTGGCGGCGCAGAGCGCCCAGGTACATACCGACATTGCCCAGCACGCCAAACGCGCTGTCAAAACCGTCGCCGGTGTTGCCCTCTGCAAGCAGAGCCACTACGTGAACGTGCCCCTCGTCCCGCAGAGTCGCCTTGAGTGCGTCACCACATCCCTCCACCTGCGCACGATCCTGCTGCGCAAAGTAGAGGTTCTCGAGCTGGGTGTTCAGCTCGACGAAGGACGAGCGGATCCAGTGGTCGAAGGCGTCTGCTTTGTTCATGTAGCCATTGTGGGCCGCCGCCCGAAGAACATTGTTCCGGCCCCCGCCCCTATCCAACGATGAACAGGACGCCCGTGCTACGAACTACACGACAGCGCGGAGCAACCCGCCTTGTTGCGCGCCCACTCAGGCCGACGTCGAGCAAGCTCCTCATGATCGGGCTGCTCATCGTAGGGCCTTTCCAGAACGTGCAGCAGCCGCTCGATCTGCGAGACGTCCCCTGCCGTCGCTGCATCGATTGCCTGCTGCGCGAGGTAGTTGCGCAGCACGTATTTCGGGTTGGCGCGGTTCATTCGAGCGACCCGCTCATCGACAGGCATGGCCTCCACTTTCAATCGCGCGTCGTATCGCTCGAGCCATTCGGCCAGCCTCGCGCGGTGTGCGTCTGACGGACCGTTCTCTTCATAGAATGCCGGCAGTAGCGAATCCATATTCTGCGGCGACGCAACCGCCAGCCCCCTGAAGAACAAAGTCATGTCCGTTTCGGTTTGCTGCAGGGCTCCGAAAAGGTCTCTCACCAGTGAGTCATCGCCCTCGCGATCCAATGTGGTGAGACCGAGCTTGTCGGCCAACGCCGCTCGCCACGTCGTCGTAAACGTCTCCGCGTAGACCTCGAGTCCGTGCTCCAGCGCTTGTACATCCTCGATCAACGGGTTCAGTGCGTTCGCGAGGCGCGCCAGATTCCACGCCGCAATGTCAGGTTGGCGGCCGTAAGCGTAACGGCGGCCCGGCAGGTCGGTCGTGTTAGGTGTCCACGCGGGATCGTAACCCTCGAGCCAACCATAAGGACCGTAGTCGATAGTCAGTCCGAGTATCGACATGTTGTCGGTATTCATCACACCGTGGACGAATCCAACGCGCATCCACTGCGCAATCATCACGCCCGTACGCCGGCAGATTTCTTCGTACCAACGTTCGTAGACTTTGGGCGAAGGCGCGCCCAACTCCGGGAAGTGTTGGGTGATGATGTAGTCGGCCAGTCGCTGCAGAGCATCCGTCTCGCCGCGGCTGGCATGAATTTCGAAATTCCCGAATCGCACGAACGACGGCGCCACGCGGCAGACGACCGCGCCCGGCTCGCCTTGCGGGTTGCCGTCGTAGAACATGTCGCGGACTACCACGTCTCCGGTGCTGACTAAGCTGAGTGCACGCGTCGTCGGAACACCCAGAAAGTGCATGGCCTCGCTACATAGGAATTCGCGCACCGAGGAACGAAGGACGGCGCGCCCATCCGCCGTCCGCGAGTACGGCGTGGGGCCTGCCCCCTTGAGCTGAAGTTCCCACCGGTTACCTGGGCGCGGCGTGATCTCACCCAGTGTGATCGCGCGGCCATCACCGAGCTGGCCTGCCCAGGTGCCGAATTGGTGGCCGCCGTAGCGCGCCGCATAGGGCTGCATGCTGGCGGTGATTTGATTGCCGGCCAGAAGCTGGACCGTAGCACTCGCATCGGTCGTCGGCCGCGACACCCCGAGCAGAGCCGCGCAGTCATCCGACCACGCCAGGAGGCGGGGCGAGGCAACGGCAGTCGGCGCTACGCGGGAATAGCTGGCGCCCGCAACCTGGCGGATGAAGTTGCGCCCTTCCGGGTCGGCCGGCAGGGTCCGGACGAATGTATCGTCAAATTCGAGAGTCGAAAGATCGGCCGCCTCCGAAGTCTCCGCCACGTGCTTGCGTAAGGTTTGCTGCATGGTGGCGTAACCCTACCCCGGAACTGAGCTGATCGTCATCCTCATCCTCGGACCCGTCAAGCACAAGGTCACGTGCGATGCGCAGACTCGCACCAATGGCCACCGCGACCACAATCAGGAGCGAGAACAGGAGCAGGCTGGTCAAAAAAAGATGTGGCATGAGGGCAATCCCGCGGGCAACACCGTTAATCCGGCGTTCCCACGCTAGCAAGTTCCGCTCCCTGCCCCGCGGGCTCGCCCGCGCCCCGCCAGTGCCCGTTGCCGCCCTAGTGATTGTCGCGCGGCACCCCAAACCGCTCGTCAATCTTCTGGTACTTCTCGGCCCCTTCCAGTATGGCACCTGTCCCTAGCGAGCCCACCACGCCGCGCTGCAACTCCTGCCACGGGGTTTGTGAAGGCGGGAACTGATAGCCACCGGCCGCATTCAACTGTGCCCGGCGTTTTGCCAACTCCTCGTCGGACAACAACACGTTGGTTGTGCGCTTGCGCAAATCGATCCGCACCCGGTCACCGGTGCGCAACAGGCTAAGATTCCCAGACGCAGCAGCTTCTGGAGAAGCATTGAGTATCGACGGCGACCCCGAAGTCCCCGACTGCCGCCCGTCTCCGATGCAAGGTAATGCCGTAACACCCTGTTTGATGAGATACGCCGGCGGCCGCATGTTGACGACCTCGGCAGCGCCCGGATAACCAATCGGACCCGCCCCGCGCATGAACATAATATCGCTGGGCGTCATGCCGAGCGCCGGGTCATCGATCTTCTGGTGGTAGTCCTCGGGACCGTCAAACACGAACGCGCGGCCCTCGAAGGCCTCCGGATCCTGCGGATCCGACAGATAGCGGTTGCGGAACTCCTCGGAAATCACACTCGTTTTCATGATCGCGGAATCAAACAAATTGCCGCGCATCACAATGAATCCGGCTTTGTCCTTCAGTGCGGTCGCAAACGTGCGGATGACATCCGGCAACGCGATCTCGGCCTTTGCGCAGTTTTCGCCAATGGTATGGCCGCTCACCGTCATGGAGCTCTCGCGGATCAGACCGTGTTTCATCAACTCACGAACCACGGCAGGTACACCACCTGCGTGGTAATAGTCCTCACCGAGGTACTGGCCCGCCGGCTGCAGGTTTACGAGCAGCGGCACATCGTGGCCGAATGTCTGCCAGTCATCGAGGCTCAGTTGCACACCCAGGTGACGCGCAATCGCGCCCAGGTGAATGGGCGCATTCGTCGATCCACCGATCGCAGAATTCACCACAATCGCGTTCAGGAACGCATCCCGAGTCATGATGGACGAAGGCCTTATGTCCTTTCGCACCAGCTCGACGATCCGCTTGCCCGTCTCGTACGCGATGTGCTGGCGCTGACGATACGGTGCTGGAATCGCCGCAGATCCAGGCAATTGCATGCCCAAGGCTTCGGCCAGTGAGTTCATGGTCGTGGCCGTACCCATGGTGTTGCAGTAGCCCGTTGACGGCGTCGAGGAGGCCACGAGCTCCAGAAATCCCGGATAGTCGATTTCCCCGGCCGCCATCATCTGGCGAGCCTTCCAGATGATGGTCCCGGAGCCCGTGCGCTCGCCCTTGTGCCAGCCGTTGAGCATGGGACCGACGGACAGAGCGATGGCCGGAATATCAACAGTGGCAGCGGCCATCAGGCAGGCCGGTGTCGTCTTGTCGCAGCCGATGGTGAGCACCACGCCATCGAGTGGGTAGCCGTACAGCACCTCGACGAGGCCCAGATACGCCAGATTGCGGTCCAGGCCGGCGGTCGGCCGCTTGCCCGTTTCCTGGATGGGATGGACCGGAAACTCAATGGCAATTCCGCCCGCTTCGCGAATGCCCTCGCGCACCCGCTCTGCCAGTACAATGTGGTGTCGGTTGCAGGGCGCAAGGTCGCTGCCCGTCTGCGCTATGCCGATGATCGGCTTGCCCGATTGCAACTCCTCGCGCGTCAGGCCGTAATTCAGGTACCGCTCTATATAGAGCGCCGTCATATCCGGATTGGCGGGATTATCGAACCAGGCTCGGGAGCGCAGACGACGGCTGCGGGAAGTCTCATCGGACATTTAAAAACCTGCTATGGAACCATTAAATCATATTATATACCGTAGGTAGGTCCCTGGCTTGCTACGCCTATCCCGTAATTCAAAACAGATACGGGAGTGAGACGAATGCGAGCAGCAACTGTTTGGACGTTGGCCGCGGTAGCCCTGCTGGGCCTGTCGGCTTGCAACAAGGCTGAATCGCCGGCCAAGGTGCAGGAAGATGTGGCGAAGGCGACTGATTCGGCCGCCGAAAAGGACGCCGCCGCGTCTGACAAACTGGCGCGAGCGGACGCTTCCGCGAGCAAGGATGTGGCCAACGCAGAGGCCAAAGCGGACGAGAAAACCACCGATGCGGCTGGCGATGCCGTGATCACCCAGGCCGAAGGCGACCACAAAATAGCGGTCGAGAAGTGTGAAGCCTTGGGGGGCCAGGCGCAGAAGGACTGCAAGAAGCAGGCTGATGACCAACTCGATGCGGTCAAGGCCAAAGTTAAACAGCTCAAGAAAGACGCGGGCTGAGGTACCGGGCCCGCCGGAGGCTCAGCCTTCCGCGCGGGCCGGCTCCACATCCCACCATCTGGGCAACAACTGCCTGACTTGCGGTTGTGCATAGCGATCATCGATCAGATATAACACCCCGCGGTCCGTAGTCGTCCTGATGACCCGCCCCGCGGCCTGGACGACCTTCTGGATGCCCGGATACAGATAGGTGTATTCGTACCCGGATCCGAAGAGTGTTTCCATACGCCGCTGCATTTCCTCATTGACCGCATTCACTTGCGGTAAACCCAGCGTTGCAACGAAGGCGCCGATCAATCGCGATCCCGGAAGATCGATGCCTTCCGCAAACGCCCCACCCAGCACCGCGAATCCGATGCCCTGCCCGTCCGGCAGGAAGCGCGCCAGAAACTCGTCACGCTCGGGCTCCTTCATGCGCGAATGTTGCTTCCAGGAGGGAATATGCGGATGGCGTTGCTCCAGCAATGTTGCAACCTGCTCCAGGTAGTCGAAGCTGCTCAGGAACGCGAGGTAGTTTCCCGGCCGCGCCTCGTACTGCCGCGCCAGCAGGGCTGCAATCGGCAGCAGTGAGCGCTCGCGATCGCGAAATCGCGTAGAGATCGAGCGCACCAGCCTGACCGCAAGTTGTTCCGCCCGAAACGGCGACTGCACATCGAGGCTCTGCGTGCTGGCGGGCAGACCCAGAATATCCCGAAAGAACGTGTGCGGCGCGAGCGTTGCCGAAAACAACACCGAGGTCTGTGCCGCCGCGAAGCGTGGCGCGAGAAATCGACCTGGTACTAGATTGCGCAGGCACAGCACGCAGCATTGTCCCGACGCCCGCGCGGCGCCCGACTTCGGCCCGCGCGTAATCTCGAACAGGGTGCTGGAATCAAACTCCACCGCCAGGCGCGCGAACGCCAGCGCCTCGAAAAAGAACTCCAGCAACGCCGCGTCCTGCCCTAACGACTCACTCTGCTGCTCCACCATGGCCCCGAGCAGCCGATCGAGTGCAGTCAAAAACTCCTCGGGCAGACTGTCGTAGATCCGGTGGGGCTCATCCTGGGCCGCCGCCAACTGCTCCCAGGCAGCATTCAGTCGCCGGAAATGCGCGCGCAACGCCACCGGCACACCCACGGCAACAGTCTGAAAAGTCTCTTGATCGAGAGATGCCGTATACATCGCCCGCGCGCGCTCGACCAGGTTGTGCGCCTCATCGACGAGCAGACAAACCCGCCATTCGTGAGCCACGGTCCAACCGAACAACAGGGCGCTGCGATCGAAGTAGTAATTGTAGTCACCGATGGCTACATCACTCCAACGCGCCAGCTCCTGACTCAGGTAATACGGACAAACCTGGTGTTGGCGAGCCAACTGTTTCACCGCGTCCTGGTCGAGGAACTTGCTACCAATACCCTCCTCACGGGCGGCCGGCAACCGATCATAGAATCCGCGCGCCAATGGGCACACGGCACCATCGCACGGCAGCCCCGGATACTCGCACGACTTTGCGCGCGCCACGAGCTCCACCACCCGCACCGGCAAGTCCGCCTCGCCACAGCTCATCAGTCGCATCGCATCCAAAGCCAACTGCCGACCCGATGTCTTGGCGACGAGGTAAAACACCTTGTCGAGCTTGCCGGCTTCCATGCCTTTCAACGCTGGAAACAGCGTTCCAACCGTCTTGCCGATGCCCGTGGGGGCCTGCGCGAGCAGCGCCCCTCCCGCACGGACACGCCGATAAACACTCTGCGCCAGCTCCCGCTGCCCCGAATGAAACTCCGCATACGGAAAACGAAGGTCGCGCAAAGCAGTATCCCGCTCCAGCCGATGCGCGCTTTCCAACTCCGCCCACCCAACAAATCGCCGACAATGCTCGGCGAAGTGCTCCTCGAGCTGCGCAGCCGATTGGATCTCATCGAGCACAGTTTCGCGTTCGGTGGCCACATCGAAATACACCAGCGCAAGCGTGAGGCTGTCGAGCCCCTTCTGCCGGCACAACAGGGCGCCATAGATGCGCAGCTGCGCCCAGTGCAGGGCCTGGTGATTCTCCGGCATGCGGCCCAACTCGCCGCGATAGGTTTTGAATTCTTCCAGGCGGTTGGCGTCGGGGTCATATCCATCGGCGCGGCCCCGGACACGAAGAGGACCAAAGTCCCCCTGCAGGGTCAGCTCCGTCTGGAACGAGCTGCCACGGCGCGAAGCAATGACCCGATGACCTGCCATACCTTCGGTAGCCGATGGCGAAGGCGTGAAACGCATGTCCAGATTGCCGCGCTTGGCCGTGAATTCGCACAGGGTGCGAACCGCCACCTCGTAGGTCACCACGAGACGTGACACACACTGACGGGAATTGCGTGAGCCACGCAGAACCGCAACCAGCGAACCTGGTTGTCCTGCAATCGGTCCCCCGGGCCCTTCACTTCAATCAGCCGATAGCGACGCTCGGCGGGCCAAAACTGCACGAGATCTGGCAGTCCGCTGCGATGGGCGCGGATGTCGGCCAGGATGCGCTCGAAGCACGCCCGCAAGTGCTCACGAGGCAGGCAGTCCAGGGCCAGGGTCAACAGTGACTGGGAGATCACTCCCCAGAACACGAACGGCGACTGAATGTCCTGCTTGGCAGCGAAGTTGCTGGTGATCACGTCCCGGTAGGCGTCGCTGTCGAGCTGTTGGAAACACTTGGCGAACAGCTCGGCGCGGCGGGCCTGGAACCCCGGGGTGTGCAGGTCCGCGGGCGCTGCCTGGAACTCATGGAAGAATGCGCCGGCCACCGGCGCGAAAATCGCCTCCCAACACCAGAGGCCGAACAAGGAATTGAGCAATCCATTCTCGACATAGTAAACAGGTGCATCCGGTTGAGACAGCGCCTCGGCAGTAGCCTGCTCCAATCGTGCCGGACGCTCCGGCGTCGGCAGGACGAGTTGGAAGGTCACCCAATCTGGCGGCGGCCGCCGGCTGCGCGGCAACTTCACTCCACTTTTGACCCGCAGCCGCTCCAACAAATGGAGCTGCAGTTTGGATCGCCGGTTCTCCAGCCACTCGTTGTCCGTAATGGGATTCGGCAGGCTCGCGAGGATGGCCTCGAGGTCGCTACCCTCTTCCGCGAGTCGTTGCCGGCACAGAAACAGGGTCTCGAATGCGTCAATGTGCGCGCGGGTCTGAAAGGCCCGAGTCTCGGTGTCACAGACGACCTTTTCGTACTTGAAGATACCGAGGTCGGTGAGCACGAACTCAGACCAGTCCTGGCGGAAGTTGCCAAAGAAAAGCAACCGCAGCCGCTCGCACAGAGGTTTGATGGCGAGCCTGTAAACAGCATCGGGGGCCTCGGGCCACCAATCTGTGAGCGGGCGCGCCTCGGTACAGGTGACCGTGAGGCTTTCGATCAGCTCGCCCTTGCGCGCCCCGCGTGCCCCGCGTGCCACCCCGTCGACACGAAATGCGGCACACAGCTCTGCCTTGCGCAACATCCGACCGACTTCCGCGAACGTCAGTACCGGTTGGCAGTCGACCCACCCGTGCGCACTCAAGGGCGCGGCCGCCGCGACCGGACAGCCGATCTCCGCATAGCGAAGTTTCGCCGTACGGAACAGCTCACCTTTGCGGCCGATCATGCGCGCCAGGAGGGCGGCCGATTCGCGGGGGAGTGCCAGGAAACCCTCCATGAAACCGCTCTCCGTTGCATTCAGGAGATCGCCATAGCGTTGGCGCAACCACGCGAGCGCGGTGCAGAAGTTCTCCAGGTAATAGAACGGGCGCGGATGAAGCATGGGCGAAGCGTAGTGCCCCGCTTGACGCATCGTCCATCCAGTATACTGGGGCCCTGCATACTGTTCGGGGGTCTGAACTTTGCGCAGCCGCGCGCTCGCGATCCTTTTCTCAGCGTGGATTGGAGCCGCAGCGGCACAAGAGACGGTCATCGTGACAACGACCCGTGTCCCCTCACTCGTCGGGGACGAGCCGATACGCATCGAGGCCGTCCCTTCAGAAGAAATCGAAGAGAATCTCACCGTCCAGCCCGGCAACATCTCAACGTTGCTGAACGAGCTGCCCAGCGCACGCATCCAATCCGCAGCTCCCGGACTCGGCGGTGTTGGCCTGCAACTCCGCGGGATGCCGACGCGGCACACACTCGTCCTGACGGACGGCCTGCCCTCCCTCGGTGCCGAGCCGGATGACTTTGGACTTCTTCAGACCCCTCCCCTGGACCTGCAGAGAATCGAGGTCATCAAGGGAGCGGCATCCGCACTATTTGGCGGATCCGCGCTGGGTGGCGTACTCAATATCGTCTCCAAGGGCCCGAAGGAGCAATCCGCTGTTCTGGCCAACGCCACGTCTCGCGGCGGCCGGGATCTGGAAGGATTCTTGACCGACGATTCGTTGGGCGGCGCCTGGGGTGGCACGCTCACGGCAGGCGCGCATGACCAGTCCCGACAGGACGTCAATCGCGACGGCTGGGCCGATGTACCCGGCTACCGCCGTTACACGGTCCGACCTCGTCTTTGGTGGAACGAAGGCAAAGACCCATCGCTGTTCCTGACCGCGGGCGTGACGGACGAGCGGCGCGAAGGCGGCACGATGTTGGGAGGCACACTACCAGACGGCACACCGTTCGCGGAGGTCCTGCGCACGCGTCGCTTCGACGGCGGCGCGGTCAGCTTATGGAAGTTGGGTGAGAACATTACCCTCGCCAGCCGCGTATCCCTGACTTCATCGAACCAGGACCGGACTTTCGGCGTGCAACGCATCCCTTCCACACAAACCACCATATTCAGTGAGGAGGCGCTGACAGGCGTTACGCACGAGCACCAATGGGCGTTGGGTGTTGCATTCCAACATGAGGCACTGCGCGTAGCTGCAGTGCCCGGCGTGGGATACAGCTACAACGTTCCGGGCGTGTTCGCACAGGATGAATTCTCCCCGCTGGAGTGGATCAAGATCGCCGCCGCGGCCCGCGTTGACTCGAACAATCAATACGGCACCTATGTAAGTCCGCGCCTGTCGGCGCTGTTTCGGCAGCCGGGCACTCCCTGGAGCCTGCGCGCCTCCGCCGGGGCTGGATTCGCAGCGCCCACACCCTTGGTCGAGGAAATCGAGGCCACCGGCCTCGGCGCCCTAGCCCCGCGTCGCGCCCCTGGCGCTTCTCGGGATTCCCTCCGCTTTGCTCCGGTCGCTCCGCTTCGCAACCTACACGCCGAACGGGCCGTGACCGAATCGCTGGACGGTAAGTGGGCCGCGCACGCCTGGGACGTCAATGTCAGTGTATTCAACTCCGAGATTCACAGCCCGCTGATCGCCCAACCGGTCGATGCCCGGACGCTCGAGTTGGTTAACGCGCCCGGTGCGCGTCGTGCTCCCGGTGCCGAAGTTCTGGTCCATTACGTCACGGGCCCGCTGCAGATGATCGGCTCCTGGAGCTACATCAATGCGACTGAAGCCGCGGCGGACGGCTCACGAGGGCCGGCGCCGCTCGTACCCCGGCATTCCGCCGAGCTGGGTGGGATCCTGGAAAGCGAGACGCGGGGACGCATCGGGCTGGAAGTCAGCTACATCGGCAAGCAAGGCCTGGAGGATGATCCTTACAGGACCGAAAGCAAGCCGTACATCCAGCTGAACGCCCTGGCCGAGATCCGTTTTCGCGGCTTTTCGGTTTTCCTGAATGCCGTGAATCTCACCGGGTCGCGCCAGACCCATTACGACCCGCTGCTGCGCCCCACGCCGGGGCGCGGAGGAGATCCGATCACGGACGTCTGGGCACCCCTCGACGGACGAACTTTCAACATCGGCTTCCGCACCGGGCTGGGGGATCATGCAATAATCGCGGACGATTCCCACAACACACGGTAGTTGCGCATGCGGCGAACGAGACTCTCCTTACTGCCGGCTGTACTTGCGGCCCTGGTCCCGGTCCTCGCAACTTCGACGGCATGGGCCGCGGCGCCCGGTCCCGTGCCTCCCACCGCGGACCTCGAGCTCGCACGCGATATCTTGAGGGAACTGGTCAATATCAACACAACCCACGAGCAAGGCTCGATGGCCGCGGCGCAGGTCATTCAACAGCAGCTTCTGGCTGCAGGCTTTGCGACGGAAGATGTCGTGGTGATTGCGCCGCCGGACAAACCCATCAAGGGGAATGTGGTCGTGCGCTACCGCGCCAAGGCGCATGGCGGCAAGAACAGTCTCACGCCCGTGCTGTTCCTCGGCCACCTGGATGTGGTTGAGGCTCGCCGCGAGGACTGGTCCACCGACCCGTTTCAGCTCGTCGAGCAGGATGGTTGGTTCTACGGCCGCGGCACCGAGGATATGAAGGACGGCGTTGCCGCGATGCTGGAAACTCTGATCCGGTTGAAGCGCGAGCATTTCGTGCCGGCGCGTGACCTCATAGTTGCCTTCACGGCCGATGAGGAGGCCGGAGGGGACGCCAATGGTCCCGCCTTTCTGTTGAAGGAACACCGCGAGCTGATTGATGCCGGTGTTGCGGTGAATCTGGACGGCGGTGGCGGCGGGCTGAAAAACGGCGAGCGCCTGTTCTATCAGATTGGTACGAGTGAAAAGGTGTACGTCACCTACACCCTCGAAACCACGAGTCCCGGCGGCCATGGCTCGCTGCCTGGCCCAGACAATGCCATCTATCGCCTCGCCAGCGGCCTGGGGCGACTGGACAAGTTCAAATTTCCCGTCATGACGACTGCGACCACGCGAGCGAGCTTCGAGAAGTTCGCCGCCCTGCAATCCGGTCCGGCGCACGACGACAGCCTGGCGGTCGCAAAATCACCTCCCGATCCGGAAGCAGCCGAACGGCTGAGTCAGACAGTCCGGCTCAACGCACAGCTACGCACGACCTGCGTCGCGACACTCATCTCAGGCGGTCACGCCGAGAACGCTCTGCCCCAGCGCGCCAAGGCCACCATCCAATGCCGGATGATGCCGGGGGACACGGCCGAGAACGTTCAATCGCTGCTCACCCGCACACTGGACGATCCGAAGATCTCCATTACCCTCGATGCGCCGCCGGTGTTGAGCCCGGAGTCACCGCCTACCAAGCAGATCATGGACAAGGCGGGCAAGGTCGTGCATTCCATGTGGCCCGGCGTACCCATCATTCCGACCATGGCCAGCGGATTCAGCGACGGCCGTCAAACTCGCAGCGCCGGGATACCGACTTACGACCTGAGTGGCTTGTGGGCCGACGTCGATGACAACCGCGCGCACGGTCGCGATGAGCGAATCGGAGTGCGGGAATTCGCCGAGAGCGTCGAGTACACGTACCGGCTGATGAAGGCCTGGGCCATGTGACGGGCCTGGGCCAGGTGACGGGCCTTTGGGGCTCGCTGATCAAGCGCGGCTGCGGCCGAGATACTGAGTCATGTCCTCGAAGGACAGGGGCTTGCTGATCAGGTAGCCCTGCATCTGGTCGCACCGCAGGAGGCGCAGGAACTTGGCCTGCTCCTCCAGCTCCACGCCCTCGGCGACCACCTGCAGCTTGAGTGAATGAGCCAGTGAGATGATGGTGGAGACCAACGTCATGGCCCCGGGATCATCGACCATGGCAATCACAAAAGAGCGGTCGATCTTCAGAGTCTGGGCGGGCAACTTGGTCAGATAGGCCAACGAAGAGTACCCGGTGCCGAAGTCGTCAATGGCGATTCCCACACCGAGATCACAGATGGCGCGCAGCTTTTCGATGTTGCCCTGCGCATCGTTCATGATCAGTGATTCGGTCACCTCGATATCCAGTCCCGGGTCGCCTGACAACTTGAGCACGTTCGCCACTGTCCGCACGAAGTCCGAGCGTTGCAGTTGTACGGTGGAAACGTTGACGGCGATACGCGGTGCGTGCAGCCGTCGCTCCTGCCAAAGCGCGCGATCGAGGCTCGCCTGGCGCAGCGCCCACGCGCCGACCTCGATGATCAACCCGGTCTCCTCCAGCAACGGGATGAACTTCAGGGGCGGCACGAGCCCCAGCTCCGGATGTTGCCACCGCATCAGAGCCTCCACCCCCTCGAGCCGGCGCGTCTCCAGGTCCACCTTCGGCTGGTAATACAACACGAACTGTTCCTGTTCGACAGCTCGTTTGAGTTGGTTCTCCAGCGCCAGGGTCTCGGCCGCGCGCTCACTCAGTGAGGGCGCGTAGAACAGCAGGCGATCGCCGGTGGACTTGGCGTTCTTGAGAGCCGCTTCGGCATTTTTGATGAGTGTCACCGCATCCAGGCCGTCGACCGGATACAGGGAGATGCCCGTTTTGGCCGACATCCGCACTTCGCTACCTTCCACCGTGAACGGCATGTCCAACCACTTCTTGCGCCACTGTTCGATCGTATGGACCACCTCCGCGACCTCATCCACATCGAAGATGACTCCCGCAAACTGGTCGGCCCCGAGTCGGGCAACCTCGCTGGCATCGCCCACGCAGCTCATCAGGCGCTCGCCCAGCTGTCTGAGCAACTCATCGCCGATGTGCCGCCCGAAACTGTCATTGACGGTGGAGAAGCGCTCCATATCGGCAATCACCAGCGCAAATTTGCGTTGCCCGCGGGCGGCGGCGCTGACGTACTGCGCCAGGCGCTCATAGAAGAAAGTACGGTTCGCCAGTCCCGTCAGGGCATCGTAGTAGGCCAGGTAGTTGAGCCGCTCCGCCTTTTTGATGTGGTCGAGCGCGAAGGCAATGTCACCGGACAGCTCGCTCAACAGCCGCATCTCTTGCGTATTGAAGATGCCGCGCTCGTCCACGACCAACACCAGGCAGCCGGCCGATTCGGCATCGATGACCAGGGGAAGCGCTGCGATCGCACGGTAGCCGCGCTCGGCCATCTGGGTCGCACACGGCACCAGCTGTGAGTCGCTTTGCAGATCATCGCAAATGACCGGCTGCTGCAGCCGCATGGCGGCCGCTATCAGACTCTCGCCCTGCCCCGCCGCTTCCAGCCTGCAAGTCATGGTCTGCGCCAGATCGGGTCCGTCGCCGGCCCAGGCCACCGGGGTGATCTGCCGGCTCTCCGGATCCAGCCAACTGCACCAGGCCACGCGGAACCGGCCATGCTCGACGGCGAGGCGGCAGGACTCCCACAGCAACTCCGAGCGGTCGGTGGCGCGGACAATCAACGAATTGATGCCACTCAACACCCCATGGACGCGGTTGAGATGCTCGATCTGGGCCTCAGCCTGCTTGCGCTCGGTAATGTCAGTGGCCACACCGACCACTCGCTCCACTACGCGATCTGCTTTCGCGGCAGCTTCAATGACGGGAAACGTTCGCACACTGGCCCAACGTATTTCGCCGTCGGGTCGCACAATTCGAAACTCAACTTCACGACCGCGTGACCCACCCCGCGGATCCGGCGCCATTTCGAGCCAGACCCGTTCCGCATCCTGCGCATGCACCGAATCCGCCCATGGCACGCCGCTCGCGTGCGACCACGGCCGGCCCCAGATCTGCGCATACGCCGGGCTCATGTAGAGCGTGCGCGACAGATCTCCGGCAACGACAAAAAAGGCGTCCTGGATGTTTTCGGCCAGCTCGCGGAAGCGTTGCGCGCTGGCCTGCACTTCACTGTATAGCAGGCTGTTTTCGTAGATCCGGCCAGATTGGGCACCCAACACGGACAGGATGAGCTCATCCTCCGCGGTGAATTCCTCCGCGCCCACTTTGTCGGCCAGGCACAGCCAGCCGTACGATTCCGTCAGTGACATGACGGGAGCGGCAAGAAATGCCCGCGCCGGCGGGAAGCAGCCGGGCAACCCCGCATCAATCGGGCTGCCATTGCCACTCGATATCCGCCACGGCCTGCGTTCGGTGGCGACTCGCCCCAACAATCCGGCATTGACCCGCGCGCCTCCCACGGCAGTCGTCTGGATGTCCACACCGCTGCTCGCGCAGATCACGGCGTTCCCGGGCTTCTCGACTGCCAACACGGAGTACTTGGCACCCAACAGATTGCGCGCGCCGCGGCACACCTTCTCGAACAGGACACTGGGCTCACGCTCGGAAGCCAGTTGCACGTTCAGCTCAGTCAACGCCGCGAATCGCAGGTTCGCCACCCGCAGCAGATTGGCCTTCTGCGCCAACTTGTTGGTAATGAGCTGCAGGTGCTCGCGATCGAAGCCCTCATCCACGGGATGCGCAGCGGTATCGGTGTTTCCCGCAAGAACCTCGGAAACCGCACGCACGATTCCGTCGGCCCCTCTCGACCTGACCAACACCCGGGACACACGGCAGGCGGCGGCGAGATTGCGGGCCTCGGTCTCGTGGTAGTGCGCCGTGTAGAAGATGACGGCAACGTTGTGCAGCTGAGGATCGGCGCGCAAGCGGCGCACGAACTCGAAACCGTCCATGGAGGGCATGAGAATATCCGAGATCACCAGCTCAGGATTCTCAGCGCGCGCCGCCTCCAGTCCGTCGACACCATCATTGGCCTCGAGGAGCTGGTGGCCTTCCTGACCCAACAAAGTAACAACCAGCTTGCGGTTACCCGGGTTGTCATCGACTACGAGAATCTTGGCCATGAATCCTTTTGCTGCAGCGTTACTGGCTGTCCTTGGGCAAGCTGATGAAGAAGGTCGCGCCCTGGCCGACTTCGGTTTCCACCCACACCCGTCCCGAGTGACGCGCCATGATGCGCCGCACCTTGGCCAGGCCCATGCCGATCCCGCCGAAGGCATCGGCGGCGTGCATGCGCTGGAACGGACTGAACAACCGGCTGGCATATTGCAGATCGAACCCCACCCCGTTGTCCCGCACGAACACGACCACGTTCTGCGGATCCTCCACCGTGCCGATCTCAATGACGGCCGGATCGCGCGGCCGCGTATATTTCACGGCATTGGACACGAGGTTCACCAACACCTGGCGCAGCAGGCTTTCATCCGCGCGCACCACCGGCAGGCGGGTTCTCTGCCACTGGATGTTGCGCCCTTTGGTCCAGGGACGCACGAGCTCCAGCGACTCGCTCAGCACATCCTCGAGATCCACCTCGCTCACCAGCAACTCGGCACTGTTCACCCGTGAATACTCGACCAGCGCGCCGATCAGATCGCCCATGACACGCGTGGCCGCAATGATCCGCTCGAGGTGGTCGCGGCTCTCCCGGTCCAGCACCGCGCCCGGCGATGTCTGCAGCAGTTGGGCGAAGCCGTCGATGTGCATCAACGGCGTACGCAAATCGTGCGCGATCGAGTACGTGAGCGCATTGATCTCCTGGTCGGCGGCTCGCAGAGCCTCCTCCAGTCTTTGCTGCTCAGTTGAGTTGTTGTTGCGATGCATGATATGACACAGGTCTCAATTACCACGAATTATGGTGTGTTTGAATGACTTCAGCATCTGCATGTGCGTCACAAAATGATAAGTTTCTACGCGCATATCAGCGAGGTGGATACTCAGGCGTGACCGTGCGAGTGTTATTCGTCGAAGACGTCGAAACGGACGCCGAGCTGGCCATGCGACGCATGCGGCAGAACGGCCTCGAGTGCACCTGCACACGCGTTGAAACCGAGGAAGCCTTCGTAGCGGCACTGCGCGCCCACGACTACGACATCATTCTTTCGGATTTTTCGCTTCCACAGTTCGACGGGATGTCGGCCCTCGCGGTCGCCAACCGCGACTCTCCCGAAATTCCCTTCATTTTCGTCTCGGGCACGATCGGTGAGGAACGTGCGATCGAGGCATTGCGCTGCGGCGCGGTCGATTACATTCTCAAGAGCAATCTGAACCGCCTCGCGCCGGCAGTCAGCCGCGCGTTGCGGGAGGCCGAGCAGAGTCGTGAGCACGAAGCCCAGCAACGGCGCATTGCCCGCCTCACGCGCATCCTGGAGATGCTGTCCGGAATCAACACGGCCGTAGTGCGTATCCGCGAGCGGCTCGAGCTGTTACACGAGGCATGCCGCATTGCGGTGACGATCGGACACTATGTCAGCGCATTGGTTTCGTTCATAGAGCCCGGCACTCGTGCGGCCAAGCCTTGCACCTGGGCGGGTGAAGTATCCATGGAAGAGGAATGCAGCATCACCGCGCGTGTACTGCGCACTGGCGCGACCTTTCTCTGCAAAGACACTTCGACGGTCGCCTTGCCTCTGACCGTGGATGGGACAACCGTGGGAGCAATAACTCTCACAGCACAGGACAGCAGTGTCATCACGGACGAAGAGCTCGCGCTGTTGGGGGAAGTGGCGGCTAACCTGTCATTTGCGCTTCAGTACTTCGAGAAGGAAAACACGGTTCAGTTCCTGTCGTACTTCGACTCGCTCACCGGCCTTGCCAAGCGGGTTTTGTTCTGTGAGCGGCTGGCGAGCCGGCTGGAGGCGCGCCAGGCGGAGGAGCCCCAACCGGCGGTCGCCGTGCTCGATATCGAGCACCTGAGCATCATCAATGACTCCTATGGCCGGCATGCGGGCGATCACCTCCTGCAGAGAATCGCGGACCGGCTCAAGGGTCGCTGCAACACCGAGTGTCTCGCCTATCTGGGCTCCGGTTGTTTCGGCTTGCTCATTGAGAATGCGGGCAGCCAGGACTGCGCGTTGCGCGAGCTGCAGCAGCACATCCTCGCCACTTTCGGCCAGCCCTTTCGCATCGAGACCCATGACATACCGGTCACGGTCAAGTCGGGACTCGCCTGCCGCGGCTCGAGCCTGGATGCCGAGGCACTGGTGCAGAACGCCGAAGCGGGCCTGCGCCAGGCCAAGGCTGCCGGCGAGCAGTACCATCACCACCGCCTGGACTTGAGCTCGAAGCTGGCCGCCCGGCTCGCCCTGGAGCATCGGCTGCGCGGTGCGCTCGATAACCAGCGCTACGTGTTGTACTACCAGCCCAAAATCGACATTGCCACCGGCAGGATGAACGGGGTCGAGGCGCTGTTGCGTTGGGATGATCCCGAGCGGGGAATTGTCACACCGGCGGAATTCCTGCCCATTCTCGAGTCCACCGGGATGATTGTCGGTGTCGGGGAATGGGCCTTGCACCAGGCGGCGGCCGACTGCCGGCGCTGGCAGGCCGCGGGCCTGCAACCGGTGCATGTCGCCGTGAACTGCTCGCCCCTGCAATTGCGCCGTCCAGGCTTCACCGAGCACGTGCTGGACATTGTCGCGGGCTGGACCGGCGGTGGCTGGGGTTTGGACCTGGAGATCACCGAGAGCCTGCTGGTCGATCCGGACTCCCCGGAAATTCTGAAGCTGCGGGCCTTGCGCAGCGCCGGCGTGCGCGTGGCCATCGATGACTTCGGCACCGGCTACTCCTCGCTCAGCCGGCTATCGGGTCTGCCGGTAGACACTTTGAAGATCGACCGCTCGTTCATTGACGGTCTGCCCGGAGACAGGGCCTGTACCCGCCTCGTACCAACCGTCATCGGACTGGCGCGGGCCTTCGATCTGACCACTGTGGCCGAGGGAGTCGAGACCCGCGCGCAACTCAACTTCCTGGAGCGGGCCGGTTGCATGGAATCCCAGGGATTTCTGCACGCGCAGCCGATGCCCGCGGCCGCACTGGAAACTCTGCTCGCCCCCGGGCGCTGACTCCAACCAGCACCATGTGTCGTGTCCCGATCGCAATGTTGTGGATGAGTGCGATCCTGGCAGTGCGACGGCACGCGCATTCGAATCATTGCCACCACGAGCCTGGCGGAAGATCTGTGCAATGTGTTGCTGGTGCGGCATGATGCGCCGGCGTTCTCAACGCCGCAGGAGGCATTGAAATGGATCGGACAACGGACGTTTGCCGTGCCATACCATACATGTGCGCACGCTTTTGCAATCCAGTTGCTGAATCAATCGGCCCCGCCGCGCGTTATCATTGATGCGACTCCAGACCTGCTCAGCCGTGCATTGGGGCGCCATTCATGACCAGACCTCCGGCCTGTCGCTCACTGCCGCCGTGTTGGCAAGCGGGGCGGCCACGAGTGCGGCGCGAATCCCAACCGATGCATTCCGCGCCGACCTCGCCCGCGAAATCGTCCGCGAGCGTGGCCTGCCCTATTCACCGAACACTGCGGCCTCCAGATGACTGACGAGACGGTTGAGCGCAAAGCACTCATCGGGTTCGTCGCAACGGTGGCCATGCTGGCGCTGGTGTCGGGCGTAGCGATTTTCTCAATTCACGGCTATGGAAAATCGACTCGCTGGGTGTCGCACACTCACGAAGTCATCAGCGAGCTGGAGGCATTGTCAGGGGCGGTCTACTCAACCGAAGCGGCGCGCCGCGGCTTTGTTGCAACCGGTGAGCCCTACTACCTGGAGGATCGCGATGCCGCGCTCTCGCGGGTGCAAACCCACCTCCAAACCGCCAAGCTCCTGACCGCTGACAACGCGGTACAGCAACAACGCCTGCGGAACCTGGATACAGCTCTCGCCCAGCGTGCGGCCCAGGGCGACGATCTGATCATCATGGCTCAAACCGAAGGACTGCCCGCGGCCCAACGAGCGCTGCAGGCGCAGGAAATTCGCGAAGGGACGCTCGGGGCCATCTCCAGGATCGACGAGATGGAATCCGCTGAGCGCGCCCTGCTCGCCTCCCGGCAAGGCGGTGACGAGGTCTGGGCCAGGATCCTGGTGTCGGCGTTCATTGTGCTGTTGGTCACCGTAGTCAGTTTGCTGACCTGGCTGTTCCTGAGGGTTCGTGCCGAGATGACTGACCGCAACTCGCGCAACGAGGCGCTCGATCGGGCCAATAGAGGGCTGGAGGCGGCGAACCGTGAGCTCGAGAGCTTCAGTTACTCGGTGTCACACGATCTTCGGTCACCGTTGCGCGCGATCGACGGTTACTCGTTGATGCTGGAGGAAGACTACGGCGCGCAGCTCGATGAAACCGGCCGGCGCTACATCCGCATCGTCAGAAGCGGAAGCCAGCGCATGGCGGCGCTGATCGACGACCTGCTGACATTCTCGCGGCTGAGCCGCCAGAACCTGAATCGCCAGACTGTCGATATGACCGCGCTGGCGCGGCGCGCCGCCGCGGAGGTGCTCGACGGACAGCCGGAGCCCAAGCCCGCGGTGAACATCGACGAGTTGCCCACGGTTCCTGGCGACCCGGCGTTGCTGCGCCAGGTGTGGACCAACCTCATCAGCAACGCGGTAAAGTACAGCTCGAAATCAGCGACGCCGCAGGTTCAAGTCCGTGCCGCGCTTGAAGGCCAACACGTGCGCTACGAGGTCGCTGACAATGGCGTCGGGTTCGACATGAAGTATGCCGACAAGCTGTTTGGTGTCTTTCAACGCCTGCATAGTGTCGAGGACTATCCTGGTACCGGCGTAGGCCTCGCCATTGTGCAGCGGATCATCGTCCGCCACGACGGCGCCGTTACGGCGCAAGGAGAGCGCGGCAAGGGGGCAACATTCGGATTCACACTCCCAACGGAGGTCTGAACATGGGCGATGATGCTTACGAGCCGGTGGAAATCCTGCTCGTGGAAGATAATCCGCATGACGCGGAGATCACCTTGAGAGCGCTCAAGCGCGCGAACTTCGCCAACCACGTGCAGTGGCTCAAGGATGGCGAGGAAGCCTTGGAGTTCCTCTTTTCCGAAGGCTCCTATGAAGACCGGCCGCGGCCGCGGCCGCGAGTGATGCTGCTGGACATCAAGATGCCGCGCGTCGATGGAATCGAAGTGTTGAAGCGCATCAAGGCGGACACGCGCACGCGCTCCATCCCCGTGGTGATGCTGACATCCAGTAAAGAAGAGAGCGACCTGGTCCGCAGCTACGACCTCGGGGCCAACAGCTACCTCGTCAAGCCGGTGGACTTCCAGCGCTTCTCGGAGGAAGTGACGCGGGTGGGGTATTACTGGGTCGCCATGAACCAGATGCCCACCGCATGACTGTGCCAAGGTTGGCACACACACTGCACTGACATTGCACTCCCCTGACAGCGGGCCTGCCGGGGCGCATACTGTGCCCCGGGCGAAGGGAGCCCGCAAAAATCAGTCTTGGGGGAGCGTCCATGTTCAAAGTGCAATGGGTGATTTCCGCAGCGTCACTGCTGCTTGCGGGCGGCGCATATGCGCAGAGCAACAACTTCGCCACGGGCAACATGCATTTTGATGCGAAGGACATGGATAAGAACGGCGACCACATGATCACCCGCGATGAGATGGTCCAGTACGCGGCGAAGATGTGGGACGAGATGTCGGGAGGCAAGGACACTATTCCCATCGACGTGGCCGGCAAGGACTTCGCTTCGGGTGGAGTCAACTTCAAGGCCCGCGCCATTGACACCGATCACGACGGCACGATCTCCAAGGATGAGTTCGTCGCGTACGCGGGCAAGAAATTCGACAACATGAAGAAGACGGACGCCATGGTGTCGGTGAGCGACATGGCGAAGGCCATCTCCCGCGGCAACACCAACCCGGACGCCGCCAAGAAGAAGCCCTAGAGAGTCAGCTCGCGCGCCTGTCGCAACCACGGGTGATCGGTATCGACAGTCTGGGTCAGATTGTCGATCGCCGTTTGCGCAGCTTCGCGGGCGCCGGCCGAGTCACCCTGCTTGTCGCGGATGCGCGCAATCAACAGCGACGCCTGGCCGACCCGGCTCGAGTAAGGAAGGCCGCCTTGCGCCCGGCGCGCGATGTCCAGGGCCCGACGGGCGTCGTCCATTGCAGCGGCCAGCTTGTTCTCCTCCAGACTCAACTCGCCGCGTATCAGCGCAGCCGTCATGACCAGCCCGTCCATCCGGGCGTTGGCGAGCACTGCCTCGAGCTCGGCACGAGCCGCAGCAAACTGCCCCTTGGACATGGCGACTTTGGCTCGCATCATTCTCAAGGTCACTCGCGCGGGGAATCCTTCAGGTACGGTGGGGCTGATGTTGGCGGCGGTTTTGGCGATGTATTCCTCGGCGGCGGCGAGGTTCCCCAGCTCGCGCTCCACCGAGGCGATACCCAACAGGCAGAACGAATCCATGGTGGCCGCCCGGCTGCCCGAATCGTTCGCCAGGCAGCGCACATAGGCTTCGCGGGCTTCGCTGAAACGTCCCAGGGCTTCCAGGGCGCGGGCGCGGTTTCCCAACAGGTACTGCGGCGGCCGGGCTCCCGGATCCTTCTGGGTCACAATCTGCAAAGTCTGATCGTACAGCTCGAGCGCCTTGCGCGGCTCGCCCGCGCCCATGCTGACAATGGCCCAGTTGTTGCGCACTGAGATCGCATCGGGACTGCGGTCGCGCCCGACCTTGGCGTACTGCGCCAGCGACTGGCTGAAATACCGCTCGGCGGCATCGTTCTCGCCATTCAACTGGTGCGAGAACCCAATGCTGCCCAGGAACAACCCTTCCTGGGAAAGCAGCGGATGCTTGACCTGGTGCAGCTTCTCCAGCGCCCGGTTGGCATACTGCAGAGCATTCTTTGGATCCCCGCCATCCTGGCTGATGTACGCCAGGTATTGCAGGCACCCTGCCGATTGCTGCGCGCTGATGTGGGGATCGGCAATGACGGCGTGCAATGCGGCTTCGGCTTCCTTCACGCGGCCCAACCCGGCCTGCGACATGGCATGCACGCAAGTCAGCTCGCGACGCAAGTCGGCGTCAGTGGACTTCTCGATTGAGCGCAACGCGTTGCTCAACAACGGCTCGCCACGCTCATCCTGACCGATGGTGTGATAGTAGTTGCCGAGCACTCCGAGAATTGCGGCACGGTAGTCCGGATTCTGGGCGTACTCGGCCGCGACGAGCGACTCGCTACGCGCCAGCATATCGCTGACCGTCACCGGCTTGTCGGCTCCGCCGGACTCCGTCACCAACATGTTGACGAATTCGGTAACCGCCTCGTTGCGGGCGGACAGTGCAAGCGCGCGATCACGCTCGGCGTTGGCAATATGCGCCTCGACGAGCGCCACAGCCGCAGTGGCAATCAGCGCCACCGCAGTTCCTGTAGCAGCCGCCACCGGCGCCTTGTGGCGACCGACGAACTTGCGCAGCCGATACCAGGACCCATCCGCCCGCGCAGTGACCGGCTCGCCGCGCAGGTAATGCTCGATATCGCGCGACAACGCATCCACGGTGAGATAGCGCTCGGCGGGGATCTTCTTGAGCGCCTTGAGGATGATCGTGTCGAGGTCGCCCTTGAGCGTGCGCGACAGATTCCTCACCGAGGAGCCACGCACACCGGCCGCCGCCGGGCTGTGAATCGAACTGCTGGGGCGCTGCGGCTCGGAGGCCAGGATGGCCTCTTCCAACGCGGCCCGGCTCGTGCGCTTCAACCGATAGGGCCGGTCGCCGGTCAACAGCTCAAACAGCAACACACCGAGCGAATAGATATCGGAGGCCGTTGAGACGTGCTTGCCGGCAATCTGCTCGGGCGAAGCATACTCGGGAGTCAGCGCGACACCGCCCATTTGAGTGTGGCCGCTCTCATCGGCGGCATCATCCGGAATCAACTTCGCGATGCCGAAATCCAGCAGCATCGCCTGCCCTTCGGGTGTCACAATGACATTGGAGGGTTTCAGGTCCCGATGAATCACGAGGTGGCTGTGCGCATACTGCACGGCCCGCAGGACCTGCATGTACAACTGCAACCGCGACCGCACATCCAGGCGTAGCTGGTCGCAGTAGTCGGTCAGGCGGACCCCGGGCACATACTCCAGGGCCAGAAACGGTTGACCCGTATCGGTGACACCGGCGTCATCCAGTCGCGCGATATTGGGATGGGACAATTCGCCCAGGATGTCGCGCTCCTGGGTAAACCGCTCAATGAGCTCCTCGCTATAGGGCCCGGCGTGAGGAAGCTTGAGTGCCAGTGGACGTTTGATCACCCCGTCGCTACGGCGCGCGCGCCAGACAGCTCCCATGCCACCGCGGCCGATCTCTTCCTCGACGATATAGGGGCCAATGACGGTTCCGGGTGAGAGTCTGGACGCCGTAGGTCCGTCGCCGGCCGCTGAATCTTCGACCTTGGGGAGGGTGAACAGAAAATCGCCGGTCTCGGCGGCCGCACGCTGCTTGAGCAGCTCGCGCAGTTTCGAGCGGTGAATGGCATCGCCGGCAGGCAGTGAGTCCAGCCAGTGCTCCAGGCCATTGATGGGTACGTCCAGGGCTTCGTCGAGCAGTCGAGACAGGCTCGCCCACTGCTCAGGATCGATTTGCACGACATTCCCCTAAACTGCGATCCGCAGCGTTTGTTGGCTATTTCTGTAGTGCGGCGTACAGCAACAGGCGCGCTTTCTCCCAATCCCTGCGAATAGTTCGCGTGGTCACTCCGCGTGATTCGGCGATCTGCTCGACCGTGAATCCAGCGAAATACCTCATTTCGACAACCTCGACCAGTCGCGGGTCCAGCACCGCCAGTTCCTGCAACGCCTCGTCCACCTGCATGATTTGCTCTTCGCTCACTGCCGTGGAATCGCGGATATCGGTTCCGAGAGTCACCCGAAGTTCATCCCCACCACGTCGCTTCGCGAGCCGCTGGCGAACGAAGTCCACCACGATGGAGCGCATGACGCGGGCCGCATATCCAAGGAAGTGCGAGCGGTCGCGCGTCTGGAGCTGCCCCAGTCTCACCAAGCGCAGGTAGCATTCATGAACCAGCGCCGTCGTGTCCAGCGATGTGACCCGATTGGAGCGGTGCAGCCGCTGGTGGGCCATTTCGTGGAGCTCGCGGTAGGTAAGAGTGAATACCTCGTCGATTGCGCCTGCATCCCCGGCGCGCATGGCCTCCAGAAGTTGAGTGAGTTCCGCCATGGGAGCATCTTGAATGGGGAACGCTCGACCGGCAACCAATACGCCTTTTTCGCTCAAATCGGAGTCGCTTTCAAAATGGTATTGAACGACGAATCAATGAGTTAGCGGCGTCATTGAATGTTCATTCGGACGCCTTACTGGATATCTGTCGCGAGGGGCGGAAGTGTCGCACTCGCGGGCGACGATCGATCAGCGAACTGGATCAGCGCGTCTGGGCTGACGTGTCTGGGGCTAGCGCGCCTGAGCCGCGGCGCTACCTAGTGCGATGGCCAGGACGGCGAACAGGACACCCACCAGGAGAGTGCAGGCAACGACTGCGGCCGTGTAGCCGGCCGTCTTTTCCTGCCTGGACCGCATCATCAACGGCAGGCCGAGACTCAGCACGTAGATGCCGTAGATACCGGCAATGAGCTGCAACACCGGCCCGAGCGGGAGGAAGGTCAGTGCTGTGCCGATCCATGCGGGCGTCAACGCATATGCGGCGGTCTTCAACGCCTGCCGTTGGTCACGCGAGCCACCGAACGTCGGTGCCAACATGTTGATGATGAGGCCGACGAGGTACAGCCCGATCAGACCGAGCACGAACGTAACCACCGAGGACACAAGACCGCTCGCCATCGGCGTGCGAATGGTACCGCCGCCCATTGGCAGGTTCACACCGACCACGGACATCCGAATGAACGACATGATCGCGGCGAACGCCGCCATTGGCATCACGTAGCCGCTGTAAAGCTGAGCGACAGACGTGGGCTCCGTCTGGATGACCGGCCATTCGGTCCTGGGCGTCAGAATGATGTTCTTGATGCGCTCGAGCAGACCGGGGAGCGCTGGGGCGGTGGGATAAGGAGCGTCTTTGGAACTCATGTCCGGAAGAACCGGAATGGGGGTCAGAACCCGCCAAGGCAGGCCTCGACCTCCGCCCACAGTGCGGCGTAGGTCTGCCCTACCGCACTTCGAGGGGAGAACGCGGGCAACGGCGCGCGGCGCTCCGTCATTCTTTCAATCTCACTCGAATACGGGACCTCGGTCGCGAGCAGCGTCGGGAAAAGCGCACGGGTCTTCGTAATGACCTCATGGTGCAGCGACTTGCGCCGGTCCACCATGGAGAAGAACGGCAGTACCTGCAGATCGGTCCAGCCCTGCTCCGTCACGAACTCATAAAGTTGCACCAGCATCCGGACCGACAGCGGCGTGGGCAGCAAGGGCACCACCACGAGATCCGCGGCCCGCAGTACGTTTTCCGACAGCAGCGAGATCCCCGGCGGGCAATCCAGAAACAACACGCCGTAGGCTTCCGCCAGCGACCGACTCATTCGCAGCAGCCGCTCGGTCGGCTTCTTGCGCTCGCTCAAGTGCACGTCGAAGTTGCGGTACGAAAAGTCCGCCGGCAGCACATCCAACTTGTCGTAGCCGCTGTGCACGACCAACTCGGGCAGCTCACGCTTGCCGGCCAGCAACTTGCGCGCCGAAGCCCGCTCATGCGGTTCGCATTGCAGCGTATAGGTTGCGGCCCCCTGCGGGTCCAGATCCCACAACACCGTGGCGCGGCCGCCGGCAGCGCACAGGTAGGCGAGATTCACCGCCGTCGTCGTCTTGCCGACTCCGCCTTTGATATTAGTGACGGCAACGATCTTCATTCCTTTCGATACAATACTCTCATCTTGACGCTCCTATTATGCTTCTGCGCGGCCCTCATCGAGGGGATGGACCTGCAATCCATGGGGATTGCCGCGCCTGGGATTGCGCCTGAGTTTCACCTGTCGAGGCAAGCCCTCGGCGCGGTGCTCACCGCAAGTCCGCTCGGGCTGTTCATCGGTGCGTTCATCGGCGGACGCATCGCGGATCTCTGGGGGCGCAAAAAGGCGCTGATTCTGGCGGTCGTGATCTTCGGCACCTTCCAGCTGGCCACCGCCTGGGCCGGGGATTTTTCGAGTCTGCTGACCTTGCGGTTGCTGTGCGGGCTCGGGCTGGGGGGCGCGCTCCCCAACCTGATCGCCCTGACGGCCGAAGCCTCCAATGGCCGCAACAACCTGCTGAATGTGGTCATCACCGCGGCGGGCATGCCGACGGGAGGTGCATTCGCCTCACTCATCGGCTTCAGCGCGGGAACCGGCGGTGATTGGCGGACCGTGTTCTACATCGGCGGACTCGCGCCGCTGCTGCTGGCGCCCATCATGATGTGGTTGCTGCCGGAATCGAGTTTGTTCCAACGAGCGCAGGCAGCGGCGTCGACCGATAGCTCGACAGCGCGCCTGGGGATCTTCGACACTTTGTTCGACCGCGTGCGGCTACGGCAGACGTTACTGCTCTGGACTGCGTTCTTCTGCACGGGCGTCGTGCTCCACCTGCTGCTCAACTGGATGCCCAATCTGATGGTGGCCAGGGGCTTTGCGCGGCCCCAGGCGTTCCTGATTCAGATCGCCTTCAATCTCGGTGCCGCCGGCGGCTCCGTGGCTCTCGGCTGGGTCATGCAGCGTCACCCCAATCGATTGTTGCTGCTCGTGTGCTACGCCGGACTGGCGGCCTCACTCCTGGTCCTTGCTTCGTCGGATCCCAACGTCCTGTTCGTAGCCACCACCGTGTGCGTGCTCGGCACCTGTCTGCTGGGTGCGCAATTCATTCTGTACGCACTGGCGCCCACCTACTATCCAACCATCAGCCGCGGCACCGGCACGGGCGCCTCGGTTGCGGCCAGCAGGATGGGCTCGGCCATGGGACCCTTGTTGGCCGGACAATTGCTGGGCGCTGGCGCCACCGCAACCCAGGTTCTGCAAAGCCTTCTACCCATCACGGGCGTCGCTGCGATCGCCGCCGTCGTGCTGATGCTGCTGCCGCGGCCCACCGATCTGTCGAGTTAGAACCAACATGCGCAGAGCGATCCTGTTGCTGGTCTTGATCCTGGGCGGGCGCTGCCCCGCCGCGACTATTCTGTTCGTCGGCAACAGCTTCACTTACGGTGAGCTGTCGCCGGTACGTCATTTCCAGTCCGACACCGTCACCGACCTGAACCACGAGGAAACCGGCGGTGTGCCGGCCTTGTTCAAGGCGTTCACGGTGCAAGCACACTTGAAGTACGAGGTGAGCCTGGAAACCTCGTCCGGCAAGAATTTCGACTTCCACCTGCAGCAGAAGGCGGCCGTTCTGGATCGTGCCTGGGACCACGTCATCCTCCAGGGATACAGCACGCTCGATGAGCACAAGCCGGGGGATCCCGCCAAACTCGTTGACTATGCCGGCCGGCTCACACAACTGTTCCTGGCCAGGAATCGGCATGTCGATATTCGCCTGGTCTCCACATGGTCGCGCGCCGACCAGACCTATCTGCCGAGTGGCCACTGGTACGGTCAGCCCATCGAGGCGATGGCCAAGGACATTCGCGCAGCGTATGACCAGGCAGCAGCGAGCGCACCGGCCATTCACGCGGTGATACCCGTGGGACAGGCGTGGAATCGGGCGATCACAGCCCATGTAGCGGTACCCAACCCCTACGAACCTCCGCGCACCGGCGAGATCGACCTATGGGCCACTGATCACTACCATGGCAGCACTTACGGGTACTATCTCGAGGCCCTGGTGATCTACGGAAGCGTTACCGGACGCGATCCGCGTCAGTTGGGGCCGGCTGAACATGCGGCCTCCGCGCTCGGAATAACGCCTCCGCTGGCGACGAAACTCCAGCAGATTGCCGCCGAGACACTCGCTGCTGAAGCACCCGCACACTGACAAGTACAACAAACCGCAGGACACCCCTCCTATGCCCAAATTCGCCTCGCTCCCCATGCCGGTGCCGATGCCCAAGGTCATCGCACTGTTCGGTCTGCTCCTGATCGCAAGCCTGGCGCCGCCCGCGTTCGCCGGAAAGACCCAAAACGTCGTGTTGATTGTCAGCGACGGATTGCGATGGCAGGAGGTTTTCCAGGGAGCGGATCCGTTGCTCCTCGACGCCAAGAACGGTGGCAACTGGGTCTCCGATGCCGACATGAAGAAACGCTACTGGCGCGAGACGCCCCAGGAGCGGCGCCAGCTCGTGATGCCTTTCATCTGGGGAACCGTGGCCAAGCAGGGACAGATCTTCGGCAATCGCACGCAGGGCAGCGATGCTCACGTCACCAATGGGATGGCTTTTTCCTACCCGGGTTACAACGAGATGTCCGTCGGCTATCCCAACCCGGCCATCGATACCAACGAGTTCGGGCCCAATCCCAACGCGTCGGTATTCGAGTGGCTGAACAAGTCACCGGACCTCGCCGGCCGAGTGGCCGCCTATGCGACCTGGCATAATTTTTACGACATCTTCAACCAGACGCGCAGTCATCTGGTCATCCAGGCGGGCTGGAACGCCCCGCCGAAAAGCGGTGACGCCTCCAAGGACGCGCTGTTCGCAAGGTTGTTCGATACAACGACCCAATTTGACGAGGAAGATGTCAGCAACTCCTTCCTGCAGGTCGAGTTGCTCGACTACGTCAAGGCGCACCAGCCCAAAGTTTTGTTTGTGGGCTATGGTGAGACCGACAATTGGGCCCACCAGGGAAGATACGATCTCGTGTTGGAAAGTGCTCACCGCACGGATGGATTCGTGAAGGAGCTGTGGGACACCATGCAGGCCATGCCGCAGTACCGCGGCACGACGACATTCATTGTTACGGCGGACCACGGTCGCGGAAGCGGCCCCACGGAGTGGAAGGAGCATGGGGTCAAGGAGAAGGGCTCGGAGAATGTCTGGATTGCGGTCATTGGGCCGGACACACCGCCGCTTGGCGAGCGGCAGAATGTTGGGGCTGTGACGCAGGCGCAGATTGCGGCAACGGTTGCCGCCTTGGTGGGTAAGGATTATCGGAAGGATGTGCCCAAGGCCGCTCCTGTCATTGCCGACGTATTGAAGGGCCCGTGACTGAGCGTGGCCAACAACCCTCTCCCAGTGTCGAGGGCTCGCAGAGTATCGAGGGGTTGCTCGCGCTGCGTGGACAACCGCCAAAGTTTGATCTGGCGGACGCCGAGCGCGTCGCGTTGGAGATGTATGGTCTGACGGCCACGGCAAGGGCGCTGGACGGCGAACGCGATCGTAACTTCCGCCTGGATGCGCGCGACGGCCGGCGGTTCGTGCTCAAGTTTATTGACCCTGAAGCGGATGATGTGGTGGTTGCGGGGCAGGCGGCGGCCCTTGCTCATATTGCTGAGCAGGATCCGGGGTTGGGGGTGCCGCGGCTGGTCGCGCCGTTGGGTGGCGCAACCTACGGGCCGGCGCTCATGGCGCGAGCGGGTGCGGGCGGCGACTCGTGCCGCGTGCGCCTGGTGACGTATTTGGCTGGGCACCTGGTTCAGGACGTCTGCGCTGCCGGGGCGGCGGGCGGGCGTGGGCAAGCGAACGCTGCCGGGCCAGCACGGGCCTCGGGGTCAGCACAAGCCGCAGGGTCAACAAGCGCCGCGCGGCCGGGGGGCGTTGCCGGCGGCGCCGGCGTGCCACTGCTGCGGTCCGTGGGTCGCCAAGTCGCCAGCCTCGACCGCGCACTTGCCGGCTTCTTCCACCCTGCCCTTGCGCAACCGATCGCGTGGGATATCCGCCGCGCTCCCTCACTGATGTCGGCGCTACCGCACGTCAAGTCGGCTGTGACACGCGCTCTTGTTGAGCGGGCGTTCGAACCGCTCCAGCAATTGTTGGTGCGGATGCGCGGACTGCGCTCACAAGCGATTCATGGCGACTGTCATGCGCGGAACCTGCTTGTTGATGCAAGCGGTGATGCTTGCGTTGGGATCATTGACCTCGGGGACATGATCCACGCGCCGTTGGCGCTCGAGATTGCGGTCACAATGGCGGACTTCCTCGTCGACGGTGTCGCGTCGCTGGACACGTTGCCGGAGCTGTTGGTTGGGTACGCAAGTGTTCAGCCGCTCGAGCGGCCTGACATTGATGCACTTTATGACTTGATCGCCACGCGCATTGCGGTGGGAGTGTTGATTCAGGCGTGGCGGGAGCAGAACGGCCCCAGTGCTGCGACCAGCGTTTTGGAAGAAGCATCAGCGCAGGCGCTCGACGCGATGGCCTCTCGCGGCCGCGCGGCGCTTGTGCTCGCGTTGAGTGAGGCCAACCGCGCCGCGCAGGCCGACGCGCAGGCCGACGCACGGGCGAACGTGCGGGCCGATGCACAGCGCGCCGACGCGGGCGCGATGGGGGCCGCAGCGACACCCGCGACACCGGCAACACCGGCGGCGAGCACGGCGACCGCGGCGGGTGGCCCTACCCTCCTTCGCCGGCGGCACGCTGCGTTGGGGGCCAACGCTGAGCTGTCGTATGACAGGCCACTGCATTTGGTTCGAGGCGACGGCGTGTGGGTGTTCACCTCTGACGGCGAACGCCTGCTCGACGTGTACAACAACGTACCGCACGTTGGTCACGCGCATCCGGCCGTCGTCGCGGCGATTGCGGAGCAAGCGAAGCGCATCGCCAGCAACACGCGATACCTCGACGAACGCATCATTGAATACGTTGAGCGCCTCACGGCCACGCTGCCACCGGACCTCGACACGTGCTTGTTCGTGAACTCGGGCAGCGAGGCGAACGATATCGCGTGGCGGATTGCGAAGTCGCACACCGGGCACGAAGGCGCGCTTGTCATGACGTTCGCGTATCACGGCATCACGGACGCAGTCACGGCACTGTCGCCGGCAATATGCGCCAACGTGCCGCCACACGTTGAACAACTCGCGGCGCCCACGGGGCCGCCCGCCACGGCCAGCAACGCGCCCGCAACCGTCGGCGCCACGGTCGCCGCGCCGCCGACTGGATCGGCCGCCCCCGCGCCCACGGGACCGGCCGCAGCGGCCGCCGTCGCCACTGCAACCGCGGCGGAATCTGACGTCACCGCTGCGATCGCGCGCCTCAACGCGCGAGGCTACAAGCCCGCGGCGTTGATGATCGACAGCGCACTAACCAGCACCGGCATCTTCGACCCCCCAACCTCATGGATTGCGCCCATAGCAACCGCCGTCAAAAAAGCCGGCGGGCTCATCATTGGCGACGAAGTGCAATTTGGGCTGGGTCGGTCGGGCACCGACTTTTGGGGCTTTGCGCGACGCGGATATCACCCCGACATCGTGACCCTGGGCAAGCCCGTCGGTAATGGCTACCCACTGGGCGTAGTCATCACTCGACGCGCGATCCTCGAAAAATTCCAGCGAGACACGGGATTCTTCTCGACATTCGGCGGCAACCCTGTGGCCGCCGCCGCCGGGTTGGCAGTGTTGGACGTGTTAGAGCGCGAACGACTGCTCAAGAACGCCCACACCACCGGCGACTACTTCATCAACAAATTGCGCGCATTGGCGACAAAGCACGATTGCATACGTGATGTGCGCGGACGCGGATTGATGATCGGTGTAGAGGTAACGGACCGCACGTTGACCAAACGCCTGGTAAACGGCCTTCGCGATCGCGGTGTGTTAATCGGCTCAGAAGGACCTAAGGGCAACGTGCTGAAACTTCGCCCGCCGATGCCGTTTCGTACCGATCACGCCGACATCGTGGTCGACGCCCTCACCGACACCCTAACTGAGGCACTTACCGGCGCGTTGTCCGCCGTCCGTCCATAATGGCAACCAACGCAGATCGAATACCCGGCTCAAATGCGGAATGGCCGGCGTCATCAATGATCTGCAAGCTGGACTCCGGCCACGCCTCGTGAAGCTCAACCGCGGTGATCGGCGGACAGAGGAGATCGTACTTCCCCTGCACGATTGCACACGGGATGTGGCGAATGCGCTCAACGCCGCGCAACAGTGCATCGTCCGGCACGAATTGATTGGAGCGCATGTAGTGGACCTCGAGGCGTGCGAGGCCCACGGCTGAATGAGACGCTGCCGCAGAGATGTGGCCCGGCGGAGCGCCGCCGGCACCAGGTGCCACACCACTGCCAGCCGCGCTGGACGCCGACACTCCACCGCCCGCCCGCAAACTCACACTCCTCGCCTCATACCCGGCCCAAGAGTTAGCCGCAGCCAACCGAATCTCCGGCAACTCATGATTCAACTGCGTCCAATAGCCATCACAGATATCGCCTCGCAGCGACTCCGGCAGAAACTCGACAAATTGCTGCCAGGCCTGCGGCGCAAAATACCGCAGCCCGTACGTAAACCAGTCAACCTCGGACGCCCGCAGCAGGAAGATGCCGCGCAGCGTCAAACTCAAACACGACTCGGGGTGCGCCTGCGCATAGGCCAGCGCCAACGTTGATCCCCACGATCCGCCGAACACATGCCACACCGGAATGTCGAGCATTGTGCGCAGCGCTTCAATGTCGCTGACCAGATGAGCCGTGGTGTTATTGGTGACTTCGCCATGCGGCGTTGAACGACCAGCGCCGCGCTGATCGAACAGGACGATCCGATAGTACTTTGGATCGAAGAACCGGCGATGCTCGGGTGAGCAGCCGGCACCGGGCCCACCGTGCAGGAATATCACCGGTGTCCCTGTCGGATTGCCGCACTCTTCCCAGTACAGGGTATGAATGTCGTCGACCGACAGGCGCCCCGTCCGATAGGGCTCGATTGGAGGATACAGGTCGGTCAGGCTTTCAGTCCCACGCGCATCCTTTCATCATACCAGCGGTGGAACAGGTCGACCATGAACTCGGTGGAGCTCAAGGGTCCGGGCACATAGTGGGGGCTGGCAGTACCCCGCTGGGTTTCCGCAACGAACTCGGCATCCTGATTGTTCGTCGCCGCCCAGACCTTGGTCAGGTTGTCGACGTCGTAGTCCTTCCCTTCCTGCGCCTCGGCGTTCACCAGCCACGTCGTGCGCACGAGGGTGCGCTCGCCGTCGATAGGAAAAGTGGCGAAGGTCAGAATGTGATCGCTCAGGAAATGAAACCAGGCATTCGGTTGGGTATGCAGATGCAGGGTCCCCAGACGCCGCTCGGTCAATGAGCCGAGCAACCGAGTGCAGGCGACCCGTGTGTCCTCCGTCATCGACTCGCCCTCACCTGCGAGCACGAGACGCTCCGCGCGAAAGGCCGTTGGCCGACCATGTAACAGCTCGATGCGCTCCCAGGGCACGCCGGCACGGTTCCAACCAGCCAGACTGAGCTCGCGCGCCGCCTCATACCGTCGATAGATGGCACGCTCCTCGTCGGACAGCGATTCCTCGGAGACATCCCCGAGAAAGTGGAACAGCGAATTCAACAACTCGGGATGGCCACCGCAGTGGAAGCACTCGCGGTTGTTCTCAATGGTCAGCTTCCAGTTGCCGTGCTCGACCAGGTCGGTCTGCTTCGCAATCTTGGTGCGCGGCAGATCGTGCGGGGTCAGGTACGGCGTCATCTGCTTCGCGAAATCATCGAAATCATCGGGCGGCTCATCGGCCAGGCACACGAACAGCAGCCCCGCGAGATTCTTCAGGTGCACGCGCTCCAGCCGCAGGCCCTTGGCCAGCGCGGCATCGCCGCCGGGTCCGCAATTGACCACCTGCCCGTTCGTGTCGTACGTCCAGCGGTGATACGGGCAAACGATCTTGGCGCCGACGACTCCGCTGTCCGCCTGCAGGATCCGCGAGCCGCGGTGCCGGCAGGTGTTGTGGAAAGCGGCAATGGAGCCGTCGTCCTGGCGAAGAATGAAAATCGGGTAGGTGCCGATCTGGTAGGTGCGGTAGTCGCCCGCCTCCGGGATCTCCGGCTCGCTGGCGACGAACAGCCAGTGGCGCCCGAAGATGTGCTCCAGGTCGGCCGCGAACACGCGGTCGTCTCTGAAAAAAGCACCCGGCAAGGCGAAGCCGGGACGGCGCGAATCCAAAAGGGACGTGACGTATTGGGCCAAGCTGGATTGAGGCAGGCTGTATTGGGACATGCGCATTAGGGTTTCACAGGCTCAAGCGCGAGCCAAGCGAAAAATCAGCATGCCCCTATCGAAAAAAAGGGGGGCGCACGGGCCTCACGCGGAGGCGGCGAACGCTCAGGCGCAGGCGGCGACGTCGCCCGACAAAAGCTGCTCCAGGGGCGCCGGCCGGTGTAGCAGGAACCCCTGCGCGTAATCGATACCCATGGCCCGCAGCTTGGTGAGCACCTCGGGCCGGTCGACGAACTCGGCCACCGTTTTCACCCCGACTATTCCCGCAACCTCGGCGAAACACCGTACCGCGGCCTCATCCAGCGGGTCATCGACCACGTCCCGCACGAACTGGCCGTCGATCTTGAGGAAATCCACCGGCAGGGTTTTCAGATAGCCGAACGAAGAAGCCCCCGCACCGAAATCGTCCAGTGCCACCTGCACTCCCAGGGTGCGGATCTGGCCGATGAAGGCGGCCGCGTCCGCCATGTTGGTCACAGCGGCGGTTTCGGTTATCTCCACACACACCTGTCCGCAGATCCGTGGGCCGGCCGCGCGGAATGACTCGATGGCATGTCGATGGAACGCCCGGTCACCAATCGAGTGGCCCGAGAGGTTGATGGACAATGAACGTATCACGCGCGCATCGGGCAGTGAGTTGAGCCACGACAGAGCATGTTGCAATACCCACCGGTCGATACGCGACGCCAGGTGAAAGCGCTCGGCTGCCGGCAGAAAGGCACCCGGAGGCACGAGCTCGCCATCATCCTGCACCATGCGCAGCAGGGCTTCCGCGCGGATCCCGGGGGATGACTTCCCCAACTCCTCGATCCGCTGGGCATGCAGCACGAACTGATTCTGGTCCAGCGCATGCTCGATGCGCATGGCCCATTGCATCTCCCCCGCGCGAACCCGGATCGCCGTATCGGTGTCGAACCACAGGTGGACGCGGTTACGGCCTCCCTCCTTGGCGGCATAACAGGATGCATCCGCGGCCTGCATGATCGCTGAAGTTGTCGACCATCGATCATCCACCGGCACGAGCCCGATGCTCGCACCAACACGGAAGCTGCGCTCGTCGTGCGCGAAGCGGAAGTTGGCCATCGCATCGCAGATCTGCTGGGCCACCCGCTGGGCCTGCTCTGCGGAGCAATGCTCGAGAATGATCGCGAACTCATCGCCGCCGAGTCGGGCCAGGATGTCGCGTGTGCGGATGGCTTCGGCAAACAGCTTGGCCACCTGTTGCAACAACTGGTCACCGATCGCGTGGCCGCACGAGTCGTTCACCAGCTTGAACTGATCGATGTCAATGTACAGCAGCGCGTGCTCGCTGCGATCCTCACCGGCCTTCTGCAACACTCGCCGCAAGCGGGCCTCGAACTCGGAACGGTTCACGAGTCCCGTCAGGGCATCGTGCGTCGCGTGATAATGCATCTCACCCGATGTCTCGCGCAGTTGTTGGACCGCACGGCGGCCCTCCAGCGCCGCAGCGGCCGCTTGGGCCAGCTGCCGCAGTACTTCCAACTGTTGGTGGGTCAGTTTGCGGGGTTGGCGATCCAGTACACACAGCGTCCCGATGCGCGCGCCGTCCTCCAGGCAGATCGGTGCGCCGGCATAGAAGTTGAGCTGCTCAGGTCCAGTCACCAGCGGGTTGGCCGCGAAGCGCGAATCCGCGCGGGCATCCTGAACTTCGAACACGTCGGCCTGAAGTATGGCGTGCGCACAGAACCCGATATCCCGGGGAGTCTCGGTCACCCCCGGCAGACCTGTGTTGGCCTTAAACCACTGACGGTTGGCGTCCACCAGGCTGAGCAGCGAGATTGGCGCACCGGTCACCAGGGACGCCGCATTCACGAGCGCGTCGAATTGTGCCTCCGGCAGGCTGTCCAGGACGTCGAGGGCACGCAACGAAGTGAGGCGGGATTGTTCGTTATCGGGCTTCTGCGCAATGAGCATTACAGGCTTCCTATCCCCAGTCGTAATTTTCGACTGCTGGTAGCGCAATCGCACTCGATTACGTCACATTGGCGCGGTTCCGGCGGTGCGGCATTTGCAGTGCAGCTCAAGATTTGTCCGACAAAAAACAGTCAGTGAAGACGTTAAGATGTGCCCTGTAGGCAACAGGGGATGCGGATGAGTCAGGGTGCAGAAGTGTGGAACGAGTTTCAGGGGGGACCACGCGCCGGCCCACCCTTGCCACCTGGGCCACTGTTGGGGTTCGTCGTGGCGGTCTGCGCCGTCGCATTCATAGCCCTCTTGACCTACCAATCCCTGCAAACCCGCTCCGTTGCGGCGCGACGGGTCACGCATACGCTCGAAGTGATGGAGCAATTGCAATCGGTTCTGTCCCTCGCCAAGGATGCGGAGACCGGTCAACGTGGCTTCCTGCTCACCGGCGAGCAGCAGTATCTGGAGCCCAACACTACTGCCAAGGCGCAGTTGCCCGAGGTCCTGAAGAAGGCGCGGGACCTGATCGCGGATGATCCTGTTCAAGCCCAGCGGTTGAGCAGCCTCGAGCAGACCGTCAAAGACAAGTTGGCGGAGCTGGACCAGACCATCGAATTGCGCACCAAAGGGGAAAACAGCGCGGCGCAGACCATCGTGCGCAGCGACCGCGGCAAGCTGCTCATGGATCGCATTCGCACGGCTGTGACAACCATGGAGGCCGCAGAGCGCGGCGCCCTGACGATCCGCCAAAGCGAATGGGAGCACGCCGAGTTCATCTCCTCGTCGGTGACCTTCGGCGGCTCGGCCCTGCTGCTGGTGCTCATTGGCTCGGCAGCGTTGCTGACATCCCGCGACTACCGGTTACGCCAGGTCCAGGTCTGGCTGCGCTCGGGGCAAATGGCTTTCAGCCAGCGGATCCAGGGTGAGCAACGCCTCGAAAGGCTGGGCGACCATGTCCTGACCTTCCTCTCCGCGTTCCTCGGCGCGCGGGTCGGGGCGCTCTACATCACCGAGGGTGCAGGCATTTTCCGGCGCTTCGCGGGCTATGCACTCGCCTCAGGGCCGGACGGCGACGTAGTCCGCGCGGGGGACGGCCTGATGGGACAGGCCGCGAAGGAGAACCGACCGGTGCGCGTTGAAAAGATCCCTGAGGGGTACCTGCCCATCACCTCCGCGTTGGGTCACGGCACGCCGCGGGAATTGCTGATCTCGCCGGCGGCATCCGACGGCACCGTGCACGCCATGGTGGAACTGGGTTTCCTGAGAACCTTGCACGCGGAAGACCTGGAGTTGATGAGCCGGATTTCCGAATCGCTCGGTGTGGCCATCCGTTCCTCCCGGGACCGCAGCCGGCTCGAAGAGCTGTTGGAAGAGACCCAACGCCAGGGCGAGGAGCTGCAGACCCAACAGGAGGAGCTGCGCGTCACCAACGAGGAGCTGGAAGTCCAGGCCCGCTCACTCAAGGAATCCCAGGCGCAACTGGAATCCCAGCAGGCCGAGCTCGAGCAGACCAACGCCCAGCTGGAAGAGCAGGCGCAGCAGCTCGAGCATCAGCGCGATGAGCTCGGCCGGTCCCAGGAGTTGCTCAGTGCGCGAGCGGCCGATCTCGAGCGTTCGAATCAGTACAAGAGCGAGTTCCTGGCGAATATGAGCCATGAGCTGCGCACACCGCTGAACTCATCGCTGATTCTGGCCAAGCTGTTGGCGGACAACCGCACGGGCAACCTGACCGCCGAGCAGATCAAGTTCGCGCAGACCATCTCCTCCGCCGGCAACGATCTGCTAGCCATTATCAACGACATCCTGGATCTGTCGAAAATCGAGGCGGGCAAAGTCGAGCTCGCCCCGCAGACCGTGGTCATTGCGCGCGTCATGGACGATCTGGTGCGGACGTTTCAACCGGTTGCGCGCAACAAGGGGTTGGGGTTCGATGCCAGCGTGGCCACGAGCGCGCCCGAGCGGGTGGAAACCGATTCGCAACGGCTCGGTCAGATTCTCAAGAACCTCATTTCCAATGCGCTCAAGTTCACCGAAGCCGGCAGCGTGTCCCTGCGTGTTGCCGCCGGCCCCGATCAAACTCTGCGTTTCGAAGTCCAGGACACCGGCATCGGCATTTCCGAGCACCAGCGCGAGATCATTTTCGAAGCCTTCCGCCAGGCCGATGGCAGCACCCACCGCAGGTATGGCGGCACGGGGTTGGGCCTGACGATTTCACGCGACCTCGCCCGACTGCTGGGCGGCGACATCAGTGTGCACAGTACACCGGGGGAAGGCAGCACGTTTACGTTGACCCTGCCGTTGGTTTACCAGCCCTCCACCGCGACCCGCGTCAATCCCATTGCCGCGGCACCGGCGGTAACTCCCCTGCGCCAGCCGCAGATTCCGCTGCCCCTGCAGCCTGCGGTGGAGGACGATTCGGACCGGATCAAGCCGGACTCGCGGCTCATTCTCATTGTCGAAGATGATCCGCCGTTTGCAACCATCCTGCGCGACATGGCGCACGAGTTGGGATTCCAGTGCATCGTCACCCACACCGCGAATGACGCGCTGGCGGCGGTGGCGACCTATCGGCCGAAGGCCATCCTGTTGGACATGAACCTGCCGGACTACTCGGGACTGGGCGTGTTGGATCAGTTGAAGCGCAATCCGCAGATGCGCCACATTCCCGTGCACGTCGTATCGGTAGCCGACTATTCGCAGGAAGCCCTCGCCATGGGTGCCATCGGCTACGCCATGAAGCCCGTCAAACGCGAGCAGCTGGCCGAGGCACTCGAGCGGCTCGAAGCGAAATTCTCGCAGGGTGTGCGCAATGTTCTGGTCGTGGAGGATGACGATCGGCAACGCGAAAGCATCCGCCAGCTCCTGCAAAACGAGGATGTGGAAATCACCGCAGTGCGCACCGCCGCCGACGCGCTGGCACGGCTGCGCGAGACGACCTTTGACTGCGTGGTCATGGATCTGAACCTGCCCGACTACAGCGGCACCGAGTTGTTGAACAAGATGGCCGAGACGGAAGAAGTCTCGTTTCCACCCGTCATTATCTACACCGGCCGCTCGCTGACGCGAGACGAGGAACAGGGACTGCGACGCTTCTCCAAGTCCATCATCATCAAAGACGCACGCTCACCGGAGCGATTGCTCGACGAAGTGACTCTGTTCCTGCACCAGGTGGAAGCGAAACTGCCTGTGGAGCGGCAACGGATGCTGCAGGTGGCCCGCGACCGGGATGCTGCATTGGAGGGACGCCGCATACTCGTAGTGGAGGACGACGTGCGCAACATCTTTGCGCTGTCCAGCCTGCTCGAGCCCAAGGGCGCCGCTATTGAAATCGCGCGCAATGGCCGCGAGGCGCTCGAGGCACTCACCCGCAGCAGCTTGGCCGGCGCCAAGCGCCTCGACCTGGTATTGATGGACATCATGATGCCCGAGATGGACGGGCTCACTGCCATGCGCGAGATCCGCAAGCGACCCGAATGGAAGAAGCTTCCCATCATAGCTCTCACCGCCAAGGCGATGAGGGACGACCAGGAGAAGTGTCTCGCAGCCGGCGCCAACGATTACATCGCCAAACCCCTCGATGTCGAGAAACTCTTGTCGTTGGTACGTGTGTGGATGCCGAAGTAAACATCGAGCAGCAGTTGCTCATCGATGCCATCTACCTGAAGTATCACTACGATTTCAGGAAGTACGCCCAGGCATCCCTGAAGCGGCGCCTGACGGCGGCAATGGTGCGCTTCAGTTGCAACACCCTCTCGCAGCTGCAGGACAGAGTGTTGCACGACCCGGGGCTGTTTGCGGCCCTGCTGGACTATCTTACCGTGCCGGTCAGCGAAATGTTTCGCGACCCGAGTTACTTCCGTTCGTTGCGCCGGATTGCAGTGCCCCTGTTGCGTACCTATCCATCACTGAAGGTGTGGGTCGCCGGCTGCAGCACTGGGGAAGAGGTCTATTCCCTTGCGATACTGTTGCGCGAGGAAGGTCTGCTGGCGCGTACGCTGATCTATGCTACCGACATCAATCCACATACGCTGCAGAAGGCAGCCGCGGGCGTGTATGACGTGGAGCGAATCGCCGGCTTCACGGAGGCTCACCGCAAGTCAGGCGGCAACTCGTCATTGTCGGACTACTACACCGCAGCCTACGGCCGCGCGGTGTTTGACAAGTCACTCAAGGAACACATCGTCTTTTCGGATCACAGCCTGGCCACCGACAGTGTGTTCGCCGAAGTCCATCTGATCTCCTGCCGCAACGTATTGATCTATTTCAACCGTGACCTGCAGGACCGCGCCGTCGGACTCTTCAAGGACGCGCTGTGTCGCAAGGGCTTTCTGGGCATCGGCTCGAAGGAATCATTGCGCTTCTCGGCGCATTCGGCAGTCTTCGCCGAGCTGGCCCGGGAAGACCGCATCTACCAGAAGCGGGATTTGCAATGACCGCCGGCGGCGTCCTGCTGGAAACACTGCGCGACCGCATCGACGGCGTGGTCATCGGCGCTTCCGCCGGCGGAGTCGAAGCATTGGCGGTGCTTCTGCCGGCCCTGCCTCCCGACTTTCGGCCGGCCCTGTTCATTGTTCTGCACCTGCCGCGCGAGCGCCCCAGCCTGCTGGTAGATATCTTTGAGAAGCGGTGCGCCCGGCCGATCCGCGAAGCCGAAGACAAGGAGCCCGTGGCGCCCGGCACGGTCTATTTCGCGCCACCGGATTATCACTTGCTGGTGGAAAGGAACTTCCACATTGCGCTCTCGGCCGACGAGCTCGTCCACTTCTCGCGCCCTTCCATCGATGTGCTGTTCGAATCCGCAGCCGATGCCTACGGACCACGTCTGCTGGGGATCATCCTGACGGGGGCCAACGAGGATGGGGCGGCGGGCCTGCACGCCGTCCACCTGGCCGGTGGGGTTACGGTGGTACAGCGGCCCGACACCGCCAAGGTTCCTCTCATGGTAGTGTCCGCACTGCAACGCAACCCGGCGGATTTTGTATTGTCGCTCGATGAGATTGCCCGGCTCCTGGCCAGCCTGGCGCCAGCCAAAGCCGACTGATCGAATGGAGACGCTAGTGAAGTGTCTGCTGGTCGATGACCTGGAGGAAAACCTGCTGGCGCTGGCGGCCCTCCTGCGCCGCCAGGACGTGGAAATCCTCACCGCCCGTTCCGGTTCCGAGGCCCTGGAGCTGCTCCTGGTCCATGACGTGGCACTGGCCTTCCTCGATGTGCAGATGCCGGAGATGGATGGTTTCGAGCTGGCCGAGCTGATGCGCGGCAGCGAACGCACGCGCCAGGTCCCGATCATTTTCGTGACCGCGGGCGCCCGCGATCAGCATCGCATGTTCAAGGGATACGAAAGCGGTGCCGTCGACTTCCTGTTCAAGCCGATCGAGCCGCACATCCTGCAAAACAAGGCCGATGTCTTCTTTCAACTGCATCGCCAGAAACAACAGCTCGCGCGCGAGCTGCGTGAGAAAACCGAGACGCTGCGGCTGAATGAAATGCTGACGGCAGTGTTGAGTCACGATCTGCGCAGTCCATTGAACGCCGTCCTGACCTCCGCGGTGCTGATCCAGCGCCGCTCGACGGAGCAGCCTGTCAAAGACACGGCGGGTCGGATCCTGTCGAGCGGCAAGCGGATGAGCCGCATGATCGAGGACATGCTGGACATGGCGCGTGCGCGCCTGGCTGGCGGCATCCCACTGAAACGGGAGTCGGCTGAGCTCGGCGCCTTGATCGATCGGGTGGTGGGGGAAATACAGGCGGCGTACCCCGAACGACGGATCGAGGTGCAGAAAATTGGGAATTTGACCGGCGATTGGGACGGAGAACGCCTGGCGCAGGTCACTTCCAACCTGTTGGGCAATGCCCTGCAGCATGGCGATGAGAGTGGTGTCGTGGAAGTTACGGTCGACGGGTCGGCCAGCGACGCGGTCGTCATCAAGGTCGAGAATATGGGGGTCATCCCCCCTGACCTGCTGCCGCAGCTATTCGACCCTTTCAGGGGCGGCGCACAACGCCAAGCGGGCCGAACGGAAGGGTTGGGTCTCGGTCTCTATATCGTGCAGCAGATAGTGCTGGCGCACGCTGGAACCGTGGACGTGCAATCCGGTGACGGTAATCGCACGTGCTTTACCGTGCGAATCCCACGTTAGAATCCCGTTAGAATCCCCCGCTAGAGCCCGGCCAACACGTTACCAAACCGATGGATCTCGTCGACCGTGTTGTAATGCACGAGCGACACGCGGACGGCGCCCGTCTCCTTGGTCAACCCCAAACGCCGCATCAAACGCGGTGAGTACATGTGTCCATCGCGAATGCCGATACCAGCCCGGGCGGCGGCAATAGTCACGTCCTGAGGCAACACGCCAGGCATGTTGAAGCAAATGGTTGGAACGCGTTCTGAGATTCGCGCTTCCGTGTCGATACCGTAGATTTTCGCCTTGTTGTCTTTCAGAACCCGCAGCAGCTCCAGCGAGAGTCCCTGCTCATAGGTACGGATAGCTTGCATGGCCGCCCGTGTGTCCTGGCCGCCAACCAGGCGCCCCACCTGCCCCAGGTAATCAATAGCCGCAGCCATTCCGGCCACGTTCTCATAGATAAACGTGCCCGCCTCGATCTTTCCCGGCGGCTCATCGGGAATGAAATCCTCACGGAAGGTAGGCAGCGCCATCAACAGCTCGTAGCGGCCCCACATGAATCCCATATGGGGCGCGAATATCTTGTATCCCGAGCACACGAGGTAATCGCAGTCGAACGCCTGCACGTCGATCTGGCCATGCGGCCCGTAGTGCACGCTGTCGAGAAAAATCTCGCCGCCGACGGAGTGAACGAGATCCGCCGCCGCCCGCACATCGACGATGGAGCCCAACGCATTTGAAGTTAACGTGCACGCGACCATGCGCGTGCGAGACGACAACAACGGCTTCAAGTCCTCGACGTGCAGACAACCGTCATCCCGCATTTTCCACCAGAGGAACCGGGCACCCATTTTCTCGAGTACGAGCCACGTGGCGATGTTGGCTTCGTGATCGAGGTCCGTGACCACGATCTCATCGCGCTCTCCCAATGTCTGTCCCACCGCCAGGCTGATCAGCCGGATGAAGGAAGTTGCATTCATGCCGAATGCGATTTCTTCCGGCCGCTGCGCGTTGACGAAGGCAGCAACACTGGCACGCGCGCGGGTGATCGTGGCATCAACCGCCATGCTCTGCGAGTAACGCCCTCCCCGCTGCACGTTGTGATCGATCAGGTGATGGTTCACCGCATCCAACACCAATTGCGGCACCTGGGCACCCGCGGCATTGTCGAAGAAAATCGAAGTGCCGGCGTGTTTCAATGCCGGAAACTGGCTGCGCAGCGCAGCGGCTGGAAAGGAGGTCATGGCCTGATGATACTGGACCGTTGCACAGCGTCGGCGGCCAAATTAGGCCAGCGGTACTAGACCCCAGCGGCACTAAACCCAGCGATGCTGCTCGCGGTGACCGAGCAGGGTCTGGACCAGCGTATCGACGTCCTTTTCCGAGTTATAGAAATGGAACGTCGCGCGCAGATTGTCATCCCGGAATGAGGTGACGATGTCCTGCTCTGTCAGTCGGCCGAAGAGCTGTGCGACCTGTCGCGCGCGGACACAGATCATCGGTCCGTGCCGGGCATCCTCGCGCGGAGTAACACTGGGCCAGCCGATCTCTTCCAAACGATCCATACACAGCCGTGTAAGGTACTGAATGCGCTGCTCAATGGCGTCCGTACCGACCTCCAGGATGATCTTCAATCCTGCTTCGGCAGCGTAGCAATTGACGACAGCCGGAGTGCCGGCTTCGAAGCGGCGGGCCGTGTGCGACGGCCGGTTGGCCGTGATATCCATCGCTGTAATGTTCTCCTGCGCAAACCAACCGGTCACGGTTGGAGTCAGGCTGGAAATCCATTCCTTGCGAACGTAAAGAAATCCCAAGCCCGCCGTACCCAGCAGGTACTTCAACATGCCACCGACGGCGAAATCGACGTCGAGCTGCTTGACGTCGACGGTCATGGAGCCCACGGCCTGGTAACAATCCAGCATGACCTTTGCACCACGAGCGTGCGCGAGTCTGACGATGCCGGGAATATCGAGCTTGGCACCGTTACGGAAGCAGACGTGAGTGACCGCTACGAGCTGGGTCTCCTCGTCAATCAACTTCTCGAAATTCTCCAACGGAATATAGCCATCCGGTGCCCGAGGTACATGCACGACCTTCGCGCCACGCAGTTCCTGTGCGTGCCAGATCTGCGCGTTGGTGGGGAATTCAAAGTCGGTGATCACAACCTTGTTGCGCCGCCCGCTGAAATCGAATGCGCTGGCGAGTGCGTTGATGCCCGCCGAGGCCGAGGCGGTCACGGCGATTTCGTCGGGTTGCGCGCGCAGCACCTGCGCCATGAGCGAGCGGACGGCCTCGTTCTTCATCACCCACACGTCCCAATTCGCGCCGACGAGCAACCGGTCGTCCATGTAGTTGTTGATAGCATCCTTCACACTGTTCGCCAGCGCGCAGTAGGAGCCGCTGTTCAGGTAGGTTTTACGCTCCAATACAGGAAACCGGCTCCGCAGAGCCTCGAAGTCCACAGTCATTGATTCGCCTTCCATACGAAGTAGGCACCTGAGATGAGGATCACCCAAGGAACACCCACGAGCCAGGACACATAAAAGAACTTCGTATCCAGTCCCATGGTAATCAGGATTGCCGCCAGCAGCAGCAGGCCCACGCACTGCATCCAGGGAAACAGTGGCATGCGCACCGGCAACGTCCTGGCATCGTGATGGCGGCGGAAGCTCAGGTGACTCACCAGGATCATCATCCAGACCAGGATGGCCGCGAACAGCGCAACCCCCAGCAGGTAGTTGTAAGCGTCGGGCGTGATGATCGAGACGGCCGCCGTGATCAGGATGCACGCGCCCGATGTCAGGATGGCCGCCACGGGGCTGCCGTTTTTGCTCAACCGGCCGAGGAATTGTGGCGCATAGCGGCCGCGCGACAACGAAAATAACATGCGTGAGCACAAATACACGTTGGTGTTCATGCTGGACAGCGCGGCACTGATGACCACGAAGTTCATGATTCCGGCGGCATGCCTCACACCCGAGTGGGCGAACACACTGACGAACGGGCTCTGCGCAACCACCTTCACGCCGGTGGCGGTCCAGGGGATGACGGTGACAATGATGAGCAGCGCGAGGATGTAGAAGGAAAACAGCCGGAACACCATGGTTCGCAAGGCGGCGGGAATGGCCACCTGCGGGTTCTCGGCCTCGCCCGAGGTCACCGCAATGACCTCGATGCCATTGAAGGAGAAGATGCCGACAATGACGGCCATCCACAGGCCACCGAACCCGTTGGGCAGGAATCCCCCCGACAAGCCGGTGAGATTATGGAACCCGGTTGCAGGCTTGCCGATGCCGAAGATGGTCGCGGCGCCCAGGATGATGAAGAGCACGATGGCGGTCACCTTGATGAGGGCGAACCACGACTCCACCGTCCCGAAGTTGTTCACTGAGCGGGAATTGAAATACAGCAACACGAGACAGAAGCCGATCGACCACATCCAGACCGGCACATCGGGAAACCAGTATGTCATGTAGAGGCCCGCGGCCACGGCCTCCCCGCCGATCGCAATCACCTGGGAGATCCAGTACGTGTAGCGCACCACGAACCCGGCCCAGGGATTCAGATAGGTCTCGGCGTACGTACCAAAGGAGCCAGCCGTGGGGTGCACCACGGCCATCTCCGACAAGCTGAACACCATCACGAGGGCAACGAACCCTGCAATGGCGTAGCTGAGTATGACGGCAGGACCGGCGAACCCGATCGCAAGACCGCTGCCCATGAACAGGCCCGTCCCGATGGCACCTCCCAGACCGATCATGACGATCTGGGCCTTCGAGAGTCCGCGGTGCAGGCCTCCTTCGCGTTCGCTGATGGAGGTTGCCTTCATGCCGGAATTAGAACTTCCGGGTCACTTGAAGTCCAACGGTTCGTGGCCGGACGGTCAGCAACGCCAGCGGATCCTGGCTGGAGGAAATCGCATCCACCTGGGCACGCTTGTCGGTCACGTTCTTGACGAACACGGTGGCATTCCATTCGTTCCAATCAACCCCGGCCCGCAGGTTCAGCAGCGTGTACGGCGCAAGCGGCACGTTGTAGATGCTTCTCGCATTCGTCTGGCTATTGGTGGCATCGCGGTATTGCAGGTCGCCGCGGAAGTTCGCCGTAACCGCGTCGGAGACCGGCACGGAATACGACAGCGCCGCATTCGCCATGAACTTCGGAACCTCCGGGAGGTTGTCGCCGCTGTAAGCGACGTTGGGATTGCAAGGTGTGACGCCGTCAGCCTTGAAGCACTCGTTGGGCTGGTCGGCGGTCAAGCGCGCATTCTCGTAAGTACCCGTCAGATCGAGCTCCAGGCCCGAGGCCAGCAGCATCTGCGACTCGATCTCGAAGCCATCCACGCTCGCCGTGCCGCCGTTGGCGACGAAGGGAAACGCGCCGGTCGAATCCACTGTCTGCAGCTGGATGTTGGACCAGCGGATGGCGTAGGCCGCGGCATTCACCCGCAGGCGCTTGTCCAGGAAGTCCGATTTAATACCCAACTCGTAGTTGCGCAGCTGGTCCGGGCTGTAGGTGCGCGGAATGTTGCTGGCAAACGGCAGGTCCGCGGCATTGGTGCCGCCCACCCGGAAGCCTTCGGACACCGTGGCGTACACCAGCCCAAAGTCCGTCTTGTACGACAGGTTCGCCTTGAAGGTGGTCTTGTTGCCCGCGAAGCTGTTCGTCTGCTCGCCTACGGGGCTCCCCGTGAAGCCGCCGAACGGATGTGTCTGCGCCTGGAAAGATTCCTGGGACGAATGGAAGTAGCGTAAGCCCACCAGTGCGGTCAGGCGGTCGGTCGCGGCCCAGGTCACTTCGCCGAAGGCGGCATACTGCTTGATGATGTTGTTGTCATAGCGGCCGAAGAACGAGTTGCCATCCGGGTTGCTCAGGGCATCGTCGCTGTTGAGCCCGCTGAACGGCCCATTGGGAAGTCCGAGATTGTTGGACTTGATGACCTGCACGGTGAAGTCGTTGTGCTCGAGCTGGGAGAACCCGCCGACCACGAAGTTGACCGGGGAATCGAGCTTGGAGGCGTAGCGGATCTCGTTCGAGACGACACGCCGGTCCTGCGGCTGGTGAGTGATCGCCTGCACCGGCACATCGAAGGAGATCAGGATGGGCGTCGAATCGAAATTGAAATCGATGCGGCGGTCGAAGTAGTTGCTGGTGGCGGTGATCACACCGACAGGCAGAGTGTACGTGCCGGTCACGCCGAAGATCTCCATGGTCTCATCCCATGGGCTGAGAGTCACATCGGTGTTCGTCAGGTCGCCGCCCGGAATACGCGGATATTGCGGAGCCGGATGCTCGGGAGTATCGCCGAACGACAGCGCACCTTCCGGTGTGTAACGTGCCGATCCACCCGACTTCAGAGTCTGGACGGTCGCGCTGGCGACGATATCCAACTGCTCGTTGGCCGCCCAGCGCAGCAGCGCGCGGCCGCCTTCGGTCTTGTCCCAATTCGCATTGTTCACTGGACCTGCGGGGATACGGACGTCATCGATATAGCCGCTGTTCTGCACATCCCAGCCGACGAGACGCAGCGCCAGTGCCCCCTGCACTATCGGCAGATTCAGTGCGCCGTTGATGCCGTAGTTGCCGCCGCCTTTGGTCGTGTTGGAGCCCTCGCCCTGCACGTAACCTTCGACCTTGTCGAGCACCGGCTTCTTGGTGATATAGCGGATGGTGCCGCTCATCGAACTGGCGCCGTACAAGGTGCCCTGCGGGCCCTTCAGCACCTCGATGCGGTCCAGGTCGAACAAACGGATGTCCGGCTCGCGGCCGCCGCCGTCGTTCGAGTTGGAACCCGTGATGACCGCTTCGTCGTAATAGACACCAACCGTCGCAGGACCGGTCGAAGTCACGCCGCGAATGACGTATTTCTTGTCGCCGGGGCCCAGGTCATCGTAGGTCAGGCCGGCCACCTGGCCGGAGAAATCCGCGAACTCCACCGCGCCCTTGCGATCGAGCGTGTCACCGGAGATCGCCTGGATGGTCGTTGGGATGCTCTGGATGGATTCTTCGCCGCGCTTGTCCGCGGTCACCACCACTTCCGAGAGGGTTGCAGCTTCGGTTTCAGCGGCCGCGGCGATGCCGGGCAGTACCCCCGCCGACACCAGGCTGGCCAACGAGAACGTAACGATTCGTGCGCTCATTTTTTTGTATTAGTCGTAGTAGTTGATGCTGGGATTGTCACCGGGGCAAATCACGCCGACGACATCGATGCCGTCGAGAGAAGTTGCCTCCAGCGAATGGAGCTGTTTGCGCGGCAGAAAGATGACATCCCCTGCCGTGACGCGAGCTTTCTTGTCTTCCGTCCACATATATCCCTCCCCCGACAGCACGATGATCGCCTCTTCATACAGATGACGATGAGGTGCGGCCTTGGAGGTGGGTATGTGACCAATGAACTGGGTGATGACGTTGGAGCCGATCCGCTTGTCGACGAGGACCTGGAAGTATCTCGAGCCCATCGCTGTGCGCTGCTCGGGGTCCACGGGGACAACGCGCTGTGGGCACTGCGTATCGAAGTTGGTTGGCATGGTGTCCAACCAATCCAGCTCGGCCATTGGACAGGCGAGCACAAAGACCTTGAGCGTCTGACCGGCATCGGCTGTTAGTTGGAGTGCCTCCGACGGCCGGATGTACACGCCGTCCGTTGCCTTGATGGCGAACTTGCGTCCCGAAATCGTGGCGGAGCCCGCGCCCGAGCCAATGAACAGGATGACGTCGCGCGCCCCGAGTGTCATGACGGGTGAGGGAGCGCCTGTGACCTCCAACAGAAGCTGCGTCTGATACTGCGATCCCATGGCTGCTGAGACCATGTAGCAATATCGCAAGGCCCCGGTTACCTGCATGGTGGCCAGGTCCGGGGAGAAGACATAGCAGTTGCCGTTCAGGAGCGCGCGGGCGCCGTCGCGCTCCGCAACAACGGGGATCGCCCTGTTCTCGGGACTCAACGGATCGTCGAGCGGCGAGCCACCCGGGACGTTCGTATGGGCACCGTCACAAAATGGTGCATTACGTGTGTGTTTGCAGCCACAAAGGAGCAACTCCTCGTCCGCGGCACCGGCGGTGAACTGAACGGGGTTGAACTCAGTGCCCTTATGGGAGCCGTCGCAAAACGGCTGTTTGGCGGACCGGCCACAGCTGCACCAAAAGTAGGTCCGGCCGGCCTTGACGTTGACCAGACATGGTTTCGGGCGCGCAACAACCGGGGTACTCATCGCCAAGTACTCTCCCCAACAGGCGCAGGCTTGTACAGAGCCGATTTAGGCTGGTCGGCCTAATTCGCGGCGAGGCGCTCGATGGTGTGATAGGACTCCTGCGTGACCTGCTGCGGATCGGCGCACAGGTAGGGACGCAACACCTCGAGTGTCTCCGCATAGCCTTCCAGCATGGCCTCCACGGTCACTTCGCGATCGTGATAGTCCATGTAGTTGAGCCAGTTCTCATTCACGATCCAGGTCACATCAATGATGTGCCGCAACCGCTGCGGATCGGGCGGAAAACGCATCAGGCCACGCGCCTGCAGCGTCAACATGAACTTTTCCAGCTCGCGTATCCGCCGCTCACGGTTGTCGGCGAATCGCTTGCGCAACTGCGGATCCTGACGCAACAGGTCGGCCATCTCGCGATAGAAGAACCGGTACTTGAGGATGAGCTGCAACTGCCGCACGAACATGGTGGCCATGTGCTCGAGCGTCGGCGCCAGATGGTCACGGTACCAACCCGCATCCATCTCGCCGATCGCCTGTTGGAACACGGCGTAGATGATTTCCCGCTTGTTGCGGAAATGGTATTGAAGGTTGCCCTTGCTGATACTGGCGCGTTCGGCAATGCGATTGCAGGACACCGCGGCCGTGCCGTGCTCGTTGAAGAGCTCGAGGGCTGCCTGCAGGATGCGGAACTGGGTGGCGCGTGTGGCCATGCGCTATTATGATATACTTTAAGCCTAAACTATGAAGAAACTAGACCCGCTGGATCTGTTCGATGTACGCAACGCACTGAGCGAAGAAGAGCGCATGGTGCAGGACTCGGTGGCCCGGCTGGTGGATGAGAAGGTGCTGCCGATCATCCAGGGCTGCTTCGAGCAGCATCGCTTCCCCCAGGAGCTGGTGCCGGAGCTGGCGGCCCTGGGCCTGCTGGGCTCCTCCCTACACGGCTATGAGTGCGCCGGCCTCAACGGCATCTCTTACGGCCTGATCTGCCAGCAGCTTGAGCGCGGCGACTCGGGCATCCGCAGCTTCGTCTCCGTACAGTCCTCCCTGTGCATGTATCCGATCCATACCTTTGGCTCCGAGGACCAAAAGCAGCGCTACC